>Ga0209507_1000801_pt1 | contig 29440 bp, 15 predicted proteins | sample AD_UKC028_MetaG_FD_184414 | JGI IMG/M metagenome (GOLD analysis project Ga0209507, IMG submission 184414) | Active sludge microbial communities of municipal wastewater-treating anaerobic digesters from USA - AD_UKC028_MetaG (SPAdes) (version 2) | ecosystem: Engineered > Bioreactor > Anaerobic >...
TGCGTCGCCGGCGAGCCCAGCTTGTACCAGCTGTTCATGTCGCTGCGGTAGTACACCCCCTGCCCCGTCCAGCTCCCCACCAGGTCGTCCGGCACCAGCCGCGTGCAGCGGGGGTTGTAGTAGCCGTGGGTCGTGTCGTAGCCGAAATCGGTCCAGCCCACCGTGGGGAAATCGAAGCCGTAGCTGGCGACGAGCCCCCGGCACGGATAGGTCGCGCTCGGCACGCCGCCGCGATTGACTCGGACGCCAGATACGGTCCACAAATTCCCGCTCGAAGGTTTCTGGCTGTACGTGAGGAAATTGGTACTCGCATACTCGGTGAACGCCACGTGAAACCCGCCGCCGTCGGGAGAGGCGACCGCCACGGGCGCGACCTCCTGACCGGTGCTCGTTCCACCGGGGACACCATAGGGGCCGCTCCAGGTCGCGCCATTGTCGCTGGAAGCGACATACCAGATATCATCGTCGCCCGACGTGTTATACCCCAAGCAAAACGCCAGGATCGCGTTTTGGCTGCCGGCGGCAGTCGCGGCGGCGATGCCCGGGCGAACGTTTGCGTTTCCGAGGTTCGGCGCATTCGTCATCGTGTACACGGCCTGCTCCACGCCAGGGGTGACCCCCCAGTCGGAGGAGCGGACCAGGTAAACCGTCTTGGTGGTTTGATCGAAGGCGGTGACATAGAGCATGTGGTAATTACCCTCACCGAAGCAGCCGCTGGGGGTGATGAAGGTGTCGCTTGAGGTATTCCCGATCCACGTATACCGGTCTTTCCAAGTGGCCCCGTCATCGCCGCTTCTCTGGAAAACCGCATTGACATTGGTGGAGCTTCCGCCGACATACCACTCATATGCCAGGTAGACGGAACTGCTGGAAGGATAGATGTTGCAGTCAGTCCAGAGCTTGGGCCTCATGCCGTAGTCCACCGGCGATTCATTATGCAGGATGGAATGGGCGGTGAAGGTGCTGCCGCTCATGGGGCATGTCGCCACCTCGACGTATGGATAACCCGTAGTCGGGACCACGACGTACGCCACCACGATCGTGTCGTTGGTCAAGGCGATCGAAGGCTGGATGAGGTCAACGGTGGAATCGACCGCGATGTTGCCCTTCCAATCCCAGGTGAGCCCCCCGTCGCTGGAATACTCCACGCGAACGAACGTGTTGTAGCTATCGTCACTGTTCCAATGGGACAAAAAGGCAATATACTGCGTGTTATCGCTGTGGATGGCCAGGGAAACGTCCGGCCGGTTACAGGTCGGCGGCCAACTCGCGCTTATGGCGAGGATGTCCTTGCTCCAGGCCAGCCCGGCCATGGCGCGGCCGGATTTCCCGCCCTCCGGATCACCGGGGAAGAGTTCACTGGCAGGGGCCAGGTGGGTTGGCCCTCCATCTTCGCTCGGCCCGTCGTTCTTGTTCTGCGGGCCGACATAGGGGATCTTGTTCGGCTCGCTCCTCTCGGTCGCCAGGCCCGGCTTGTCCGCGCCCGAGCCTTTCGGCTGCGGACCCGGCTGCTCCCGGTCCGCGTAGGCGATGCCCATGGCCAGCACGAACACGGCGGCCAGGGATAATCCGACCCGCAAAAGTCCCGAAACCATTCCTTTCCTTTTCATGTTCCCTCCCTGATTATGCCTTGATTTTAAGAAGGTTTGACATTTTATTCAAGTCAAGCCCGCTTGCTTGCGGATGGCCCGTTCCCGTCCAGTCATGTTTTTTTCTCGGACATATGCCGAGCCGTGAACAAAGCCATTTTTCTCATGGTACGATCATCCTTGGCCCTATTCATATTGTTAATGGGAAATGGGCTGGAAATGTCTCGATGAAAATATCTATCTCTGTTTTGTGGGAATTATGAAGGCAAATGAAAAGGCCCGGGATTTCTCCCGGGCCCATTCTCAGGATGATGCTAACGCAACTTGCCTGGAATTTAACGGCGCTCGCGCCGGCCGGTTTTCTCGTCCGCTTGCCGCGGCTCCAGGTTCCGCTGCTCCCGGCACGTGAACCCCGGCTCTCCCGGCCCTGGGGCGTGCCGCGCTTCCGCGGTGGATTCCGCAAAGGGCTCCAAGTTTGCGCTCTCGCTGCAAGCGAAGCGGCTTCCCCCCGGGCCGTCGTCCGACAGGTCGAGCGCGTTCATGCTGGCGATCGGGCCCCAGCTGTTGTCGCTGTCCATCGGAGCGGCCGCCTCGGGCTCGCTGCCGGCTCCGCCCGCCGCCCGCATCCTGCCGGCGGCAATATCCACTGCCGTCGACGACAACTGGGCCCAGGTTCCGCCCTGCGAGTACTTCACCCACACGCCCGCCTGCGACGGCCAGACCCCGATCACGTCGTCGGTCCCGTCCCCGTCCAAATCGCCCGCCGTCACCTGCGTCGCCGGCGTGGCCATCTTCACCCACGACCCGCCGCTCGTCCGGTAGTACACCCCCTGCCCGTCCCACGTCGCCAGCAGCTCGTCCCGGCCGTCCCCGTTCATGTCCCCGGCCGCAATGTCACGGGCCGTCGACGACAGCTGCACCCAGCTGCCGCCGGACGAGTACTTCACCCACACCCCGCCCTGGCTCGGCCAGATGCCGATCAGGTCGTCGGTGCCGTCGTCGTCCAGGTCCCCCGACGTGATCAAGGTCGCCGGCGTGGCCAGCTTCACCCAGGCGCCGCTGGCCGAGTTCCGATAGTACACCCCCTGCCCGTCCCACGTCCCCAGCAGGTCCACGCGGCCGTCCCCGTTCATGTCCCCGCAGGCGATGTGCCGCGCCGTCGACGACAGCTGCGCCCAGCTGCCGCTGGCGGAGTACTTCACCCACACCCCGCCCTGCGTCGGCCAGATGCCGATGACGTCGTCGATGCCGTCGTCGTCCAGGTCACCGTTGGCGATCAGCGTCGCCGGCGTGGCCAGCTTCACCCACGCCCCGGTGTCCGAATTGCGGTAGTACACCCCCTGCCCGTCCCAGGTGGCCAGAAGATCGTCCTTGGCCGGGGCGCTGACCTGGCAGACCGTGACCCCGTAATGCGCCATGCCGGCATACTCGCCGCCCCAGGTCATGGTGTGGTCCAAATAGTCCCAGGTGTCGTGGAGATAGATGGTCGAGGTGGAATCGTCGTATCCGAAGCCCAGCATCGTATGGCCGTCGACCTGGATCAGCACCGGGCGGCCGGCGTCGATCTCGGCCTTGTAGTTCGCGAATGTGAATCCCAGGGTGTTGCCGTTATAGCCATAAATGTATTGGCTGTAGTTGCCCTGGCTGGGCACGGTGTATCCGCGCGATTCGACGAACAGCTTCATCCCGTGACAACCGTCGCGCACCGAGGGCTCGTAATCGCTGAAATCATAGAGACGGCTGCCGTCCGTCCAGTAATAAAAAGTGGTGGACCCGTCGCTGTTCCCGACCAAAGACTGGTTGGTTCCCATGAAATCGCCGGTGCAGTCCCCGTGGGTGTGCTCCGCCCAGCCCCCGGTGATGAACGGATCGTCGCCGCTGTTGAGGTACTGGATCCAGTAATCGTCCACATGCCCCTTGATCGCGCGGCCGTCGAGGCCGTTGCGGGTGGCGCTGAGCGGGTTCAGCGCCCGCGTCTCCCCGTTGATCAGGACGGTTCCCCATGTCGCGTTGGTCATGGGGTAGACGCCGCCGTTGGTCGGCCCGGCATACATGTTGCCGAAGCCGGTGTTGTCGTAGTGGCCGAACATCATGGCCGCCGAAGTCGCCGAGCATCCGAAGGCCCAGGTCGATGCCGGGACATTGGCGATGAGGTTGATCCCGGCCGCGGGATTGGGCTCCGGCAACGTGGCGATCACCGGCCGGATGGCGTACGGAAACGGTGTCGGCGGGCCGGGGACGATGACCTTGTCGATCGATTTCCCGTTCAGCATAGTCCGTTCCACCAGGAAAGGATTGCCGGATTGGATCCCATACGGATTGAGCTGCGGCTCCTGGGAATCGCCCGGCAGCGGCATGACGGCGGCGATGAACATCGCAAGCAGCAGCCCTCCACGAACCATGTGCCTGATCGTTTTCATTTTCCCTCCACGCGGCTCTTCCCCATCGCCCTTCTCCCCGGCGCTTGTCCGTCTTCGCCGAGCCATCACCCCATCCGGGTCGGGGCGGAAGACAAGCCTCCCGCATGGTAGCACAAAGCGATTTTTACTTGCAAATGTTTGTCAAGTGGGGCGGCAGGTCTATGGCCATGGCGTGCGCCGCCGCCCGCTGACAGCAGTTCCGGGCGGCGCCTCGGGCGGGATTACGGCTTCCGGCGGGGCGGATTCCCGGGCATGAAGCCCGGTTCTTCGCTGCACGTGAATCCGGCCTCTCCAGGACCGGGCCGACGCGGAGCATCGTCCGTTGAATGGGGTTCCAGATCGGCGCTCTTCTCGGGGGCGAAATCCGCGCCGCCTGGGCCGCTGGCGGCGGCGTCTTCCGCTCCGCAGCCGGCGCGGGGACCCCAATGGTTGGCGTCCCCCATCGACGCGGCCGCTGGCGGCTCATTGCCGGCGGCTCCCGCCGCCCGCATCCTGCCGGCGGCGATGTCCTGCGCCGTCGTGGACAGGTTGTCCCAGCCGCCGATCGAGTAGCGCACCCAGATGCCGTCCTGATCCGGCCAGATGCCGATCAGGTCGTCGGCTCCGTCGCCGTTAAGATCCCCGGCCGCCACCCGCGTCGCCGGAGTCGCCAGTTGCACCCAGGCGCCGCTGGCCGAGTTCCGGTAGTACACGCCCTGGCCGTCCCAGCTCGCCAGCACGTCGTCCCGGCCGTCGCCGTTCATGTCGCCGGCGCTGAGTTCCGCCGGGGTTGTCGACAGGTTGGCCCAGGTCCCTCCTTGCGAGTACCTCACCCAGATCCCGTCCTGTCCCGGCCAGACGCCGATCAGGTCATCGACGCCGTCGCCATCGAGGTCGCCAGCCGTCAACTGTGTCGCCGGCGTCCCCAGCTGCACCCAGGCGCCGCTGGCGGAGTTCCGATAGTACACCCCCTGGCCGGCCCAGGTCCCCAGCAGGTCGTCGCGGCCGTCGCCGTTCATGTCGCCGGCGGCGATGTCCGCCGCCGTTGAGGCGATCAGGCTCCAGGCGCCGCTCTTGGAGTACTTCACCCACACCCCGCCCTGGTTCGGCCAGATGCCGATCAGGTCGTCGACGCAGTCGTGGTCCAGGTCGCCGCGCGTGATCATGGTCGCCGGCGTGGCCAGCTTCACCCAGGCGCCGGTGTCGGAATTGCGGTAGTACACTCCCTGATTGTCCCAGGTCGCCAGCGCATCATCCCGGTCGTTGGCCAGGCAGCTGCCGATGTTGACCGTATGCGCGTTCGACCACAGCGACTCGACGGTCACGTGGCTGGCGCAGCGCGCCATGGCCCGGACCTGGTAGCTGCCGCCGGCCGCCCAACCGTGGGAAGCCTGGGTGACGCCCGCCGCCAGCCAGCCCGAGTCGGCCCCGTCGCCCCAGTCGAACTTGTACTGCAGCGCATGGCCGAGGTTGGACACGGCGCCGCCGCTGGTGAAACCGTAGCTGACGGAAATCGTCCCCGCGGAGGGGCCGGCGGGCATGGCGGGAGTGGAAATCGTTTCCGGCGGCAGCGTCACGATGGTGAACGAAGCGTTGCTGTCGTCATAGGGAGTGCCGTTGGGTTCGCTCACCCGCACCCGGCAGTCGGTCGCCGGCGTGGCGGGGACGGTCCAGGAGAATGTGCCGTCGTTGGCCGTGCCAGTGGCCACGGGGATCCAGGTGTTGCCGCCGTTGGTCGAATACCTGATGTCGACGCTGGGGAGGATGCCGGTCGAGGTCCAGGTGATCGCGCGGGTTTCACCCGAGTACCAGGTTTCGCCGCCGTTGGGCGCCGTGACGGTGATGGTGGTCGGAGCGGCGATGACGCCGAGCACCAGCTGGCCGGAGGCGAACATGTTGGAGCGCCAGACGCCGAATAGCCCGGCCCGGGTGAGGGTGATCGAGGGCTTGGAGTAGGCGTACACCGCCGCCGTCTCGTCAACCGTGTAGCGGGTCCACGCCGTCCCCTCCTTGATCGACAGCTTCACCTTCGCGAAATAGGTGCCGGTGTGGGACTCGGCCCACGCCGCGTAGACGCGGGTGGCATCGGCGGCGATGGCCGGCCAGCAGTCGAAGTCATCGTTGTCGATGGTGCCGCCGCTGGCGCAGGTGGGCGTCTGGAACCCGCCGCCGCTGTTGCGGAAGGAGTGGTCGATGGTCGCCTGCTCGACCCCCCAGGTGGCGAAAGCGGTGTGCACCTGGCCGTCGGCGCGCACGAAGATGTCGCCGAAGGCGTTGGTCGACACGCCGCTGCGCAGGGGGATCGCCAGCGTGGAGACCGCGCTCAGGTCGGTGCCCGACGGGGCATAGCGGTAATAGCCGGGTCGGTTGCCCGCGTGCCAGCTGGCGTGGACGCCGCCGGCGGAATCGGTGAACATGGCGCAGTCGCGGTACTCGACGGCCGTGTCGGTGATGGCCACGTCGGCGCTCCAGGCGCCGCCGACCGGCTTCTTGAGGTAAATGATCGGCGAGGTCCTGCCCCAGCGCTGGGCGATGAAGTGCAGGGTGCCGTTGGCATTGACCCCGATGGAGGGGAAGGCGTAGTTGCTGCCGCCGTTGCGGATGTATTCGGTCGTCCAGGCGCCGCTGCTGTTGCGCCAAGAGTGCTTGACCTGGGTATCGCTCTCCAGGTAGACGACGTGGACGGTGGAGCCGTCGGGCCGGACCGCCATCCGCGGCCGGGTCCATTGCGAGGCTTTGGCGTTGGCCGCTACCACCAGCTGCTGGCCGCTGACGGTGAAGCCGCCGCTGCCGTCGGGCACGATGCGGCCGTAGTAGATGGCATTGGTGCTCGTCACCCAGACCAAGTGCAGGTTGCCGTTGTTGTCGGTGGCCAGGTCCTGCGCCCTGGCCGTGATCCCCAGCGGGAAAGCGGCGTAGGATTGGGCCGGCAGGGCCAGGGGCAAGGCGGGCAGAATGGCTATGATGATCAAAAATAACTTTCTTTTCATGAGGTCCTCCGCTCTTGGCGGGTGGGTATGGTCATCGCTTTGGCTCCCGGCAGCTCCGAAACTCCGGCATCTATCTCTTTTGCGGCTATGGATTTCGCAATCACAGAAAGGGGCCGCAGGCTCCTACTCGTGCGGTTCCGGCCTGGCTTACTCTTTTCTCCGTTCATCCGCATTTGCCTCACTGGGTAGAATTGTATATAAATATATATAAAACCTCAATAGTAATAGAACAACACTGTGAATTTATCGTGAATTTTTTGTAAAAACGCCATTAATGGGATTTTTGCGTCTGGTTGGCACCGGAAGTGGGCCGCCGGGACTAGCGGTCCTTCAGGTAGTAACCGAAACCGTGCTTGGTGGCGATCGGGTCGAGTTGCGGGGCCACGGCCTTCAGCTTGGCGCGGATCGACTTGATGTGGGCGTCGACGGTGCGCAGGTCGCTGGCATGGGGCGCGGGCCAAGCCAGCTCCATCAGCTTCTCGCGGCTGAAGGTCCAGCCCGGGTGGCTGACCAGGATGCGCAGGATGAAGTACTCGAAGCGCGTCAGCGCCAGCTCGGCGCCGCGGTAGAAGATCGCCTGCCGGCGCTCGTCGATGCGGAAGGGGCCGGCGGCGCCGCCCGGCGCGGCCGAGCGCCGGCCGTCGCGCGGGATCCACTTCTCGATGACGCGGATGCGGGCCAGCAGCTCGCGGGGGCTGAAGGGCTTGGTGATGTAGTCGTCGCCGCCGATCTCCAGGCCGAGCACGCGGTCGACCTCGTCGCTGCGGCCGGTGAGGAAGATGATGGGGATATCCGATCTGGCGCGGATCTCCCGGCACAGGTCGAAACCGTTGCCGTCGGGGAGGCCGATGTCGAGGATGATCAGGTCGAAGGGCGTGCCGCCCAGCGCCTCGCGGGCGGCGGTGGCGGAGCCGGCGGCGGCGACGGCGTACCCCTCCGGCTCCAGCGTGTCGCGGATCAGCCCGGTGATGACCTCGTCGTCGTCGACGATCAGCACCGCATGGATGAGGTGCGGCTCCATGGTCCCACCATAGCGGAACGCGGGCCGCAAGTCAATCGGGACGAAGTCCTCAAGGACATTTGGCTCTCCAGGGAAGAGGGAGGGAATACAGAGGGAAAGGCAGAGGGAAAGCAAAGTGGGAAAGAGGTGCTGACAGGGTTTCTTCCACTCTCTCTTCCCTCATTCATCCCTCTGGTTTCCCTTTGGCTTCCCTGTAACGGGGCAAGACGCCCCACGGGTCGGGGTGGCAGTGTCGCCGACGGCGAAGCCCCCGAGGCCATTTGGTTCTCCAGGGAAGAGGGAGGGAATACAGAGGGAAAGGCAGAGGGAAAGCAAAGTGGGAAAGAGGTGCTGACAGGGTTTCTCCCACTCTCTCTTCCCTTATTCCTCCCTCTGGTTTCCCTTTGGCTTCCCTGTAGTCGGGCAAAATGCCCCACTGGTCGGGGTGGCAGTGTCGCCGACGGCGAAGCCCCGGAGGCTATTCAATCCCCGACAGTGGGGCAGGAAAGGCCCCACTGGCCGGGGTGGCAGTGTCGCCGACGGGGGGGGGGTAGAATTGAACCCTGCGCCCGCAATCCCGTATAATCCCATCCGTACCATGAAGCAAAGGAGAAACGATCATGCGCAACCGTACATCACTGGTTTTCCTGGCGCTCTGCGCCATCCTGCTGCCGGGCCTGGCGACGGCGGCCGATGAGATGAAGAAGATCCCCGACTATTCGCTGAAGCCCCGCGCCGAGGTCCCGGTCGAGCATACCTGGAAGATCGAGGACCTGTACGCCAGCGAGGCCGACTGGCGGGCCGAGAAAGAGCGGGTGACAGCCGACATCGCCCGCATCGACGAGGTGGCCAAGGGTTGGACCGCCTCGCCCGCGGCCATGCTGTCCCTGCTCGACCTGGCCAGCGCCATCCAGATGAAGGGGGCGCGGCTGATGGCCTACGCCAGCCACCAGGCTGACACCGACATGGGCAATACCCGCTTCCAGGCCATGGCGGGCGAGGTGCGCACCGGCTTCGTGCAGCTGAACGCCAAGCTGGCCTTCATGCAGCCCGACATCCTGGCCCTGGGCGCGGAGCGGTTCGCCGCCTATCGCAAGGCCGAGCCGAAGCTGGACGTCTACCGCTTCGCCGTCGAGGGCATCCTGCGCGAGAAGGACCACGTCCTGCCCGGCGAGCAGCAGCGCATCGTCGCGCTTACCCACCTGTTCAGCGGCGTGCCGGCGAGCGCCTCGGGCATGCTCAACAACGTCGAGCTGCCGCGCTCCGAGGTCACCCTGGCCGACGGCGGCAAGGTGCGGCTCGACCAGGCCGCCTACCAGCGCCTGCGCGGCTCCAAGAACGCCGCCGACCGCTCGCTGGTGATGACGTCGTTCTGGGAGAACCAGAAGCGCTTCGAGAACACCCTGGCCATCCTCGTCGACGGCGCCATGAAGCAGCACTTCTTCTCCGCCCAGGCTCACCGCTATCCCGACTGCCTCAGCGCCCGCCTCTTCGGCGAGGACATCTCGCCCGATGTCTACCAGCAGCTGATCCGCCAGGTGCACGCCTTCCTCCCCGCCCTGCAGCGCTACCTGGCCCTCAAGCAGAAGATGCTCGGCCTGGAGACGTTCCGCTACGAGGACGTCTACGCCCAGGCGGTCCAGGCCATCGAGAAGACCTACACCTTCGACGAGGCCCGCCGGCTCATCACGGCGGCGCTGAAGCCGCTCGGCCCCGACTACGCCGCCGGCCTGCGCCGCGCCTTCGACGAGCGCTGGATGGACCTCTACCCCAACCAGGGCAAGGAGAGCGGCGCCTACTCGGGCGGCGTCTACGGCGTCCATCCCTACATCAAGCTCAACTACAACGGCGACTACGACGCCGTGGCCACCACCGCCCACGAGCTCGGCCACGCCATGCACTCCTACTTCTCCGACCGCAGCCAGCCCTTCCCCACCGCCGACTACACGACCTTCCTGGCCGAGATCGCCTCGACCTTCAACGAGCACCTGCTGATGCACCACCTGCTGAAGAGCGAGAAGGACGACCTGTTCAAGCTCTACATCCTGGACAACTACCTCGACGGCTTCCGCGGCACCCTGTTCCGCCAGACGCTGTTCGCCGAGTTCGAGCTGGCCATGCACCAGCGCGTGGAGCAGGGCCAGACCCTGACCGCCGACTGGCTGAACCAGAAGTACCTGGAGCTGACCCGCCGCTACTACGGCCACGACCAGGGCGTCTGCCAGGTGGGCGACTACATCCAGAGCGAGTGGAGCGGCATCCCCCATTTCTACATGAACTACTACGTCTTCCAGTACAGCACCGGCATCATCGCCTCGCTGGCGCTCAGCGACCGCGTGGCCCAGGGCGACGCCCGCGCCCGCGACGGCTACCTGGAGGTGCTGAAGGCGGGCGGCAGCGACTACCCGCTGAACATCCTGAAGAAGGCCGGCGTCGACATGGCCGGCCCCGAACCCTACGTCATCGCCCTGAAGCGCTTCGACCGCCTGGTCGGCGAGATGGAGAAGATCGTCGCCCGGCTGCGCAAGCAGAAGAAGAACTGACCCCTCCCCCGCGGCGGGGGCGTCCGCCCCGGCGGCGGACGCCCCCGCCGGTCGTTCCCTTTTCCCCCTTGCGGTCCAGGATGTGTTTTTTTTGGACAGGCACTTTCTCGGCAAAGGGTTTTGGCATTGATCCATAGGGTATTTCCCACTCTCTCTTCCCTCATTCCTCCCTCTGGCTTCCCTTTGTCTTCCCTGTGCTTCGAAAAAGGATCGGAGCCGCGGGACGCATTCATGGGTGTGCCCCTTTTTCATGTAACCCCGGCGCCGGCTCGCGCGTCTAATAGAGCGGAAGGAGCCACAGGGACAATGAAAAAGTCAATTTTTTGGATTATCGTGCTGCTGATGCTGGCTGGCATGGCCGACGGTTCCGTGCCGCTGCAGAAGGTGCTCCCGCTGGCGCCGGCGAAGGCCGTCTCGCCGCCGCTGCTCGACGGCTCGCTCGACGACGAGGCCTGGAAGACCGCCGCCGTCGTCGACGACGTCTGGATTACCTACAACCCCGTCAACGGCAGCGAGCTGCCCCAGCGCACGCGGGCCTACGTGACCTATGACAGCGAGAACCTCTACTTCGCCTTCCATTGCTTCGACAGCCAGCCCGACCGGATCAAGACCTCGCTGACCAAGCGCGACGGCATCTTCGAAGACGACTGGGTCGGCCTGTCGCTCGACACCGCCAACGGCAGGAAATACGGCTACGAGCTCTTCGTCAACCCCAGCGGCGCCCAGGGCGACATCTTCCGTACCGGCGAGATGGAGGACTCCTCCACCGACTGGGTGTGGTACAGCGCCGGCAAGGTCGTCGCCGACGGCTACATCGTCGAGATCCGCCAGCCGCTGAAGAACATCCGCTTCGCCAGCGGCAAGGACGTGCGCATGGGCGTGCTGTTCTGGCGCCGCATCAGCCGCCTGGGCATGAGCGGTTCCTGGCCGCACCTGGTGCCGGGGCAGGGCATCGGCGTCTCGCAGGCCGAGATCCGCATCTCCGAGCTGCCGCAGCCGCTGGTGCTGGAAGCGCTTCCATCCTTCACCTACTCCTCCGCCTGGAACCGCCTCTCGCCCTCCTCCTGGTCGGGCGCCGACCAGACCCGCGACCTGGGCTTCGGACTGAAGTACGGCATCACCTCGTCGATCGTCGCCGAGGCCACCGTCAACCCCGATTTCAGCCAGGTGGAGAGCGACGCCCTGCAGGTCACGACCAACCAGCGCTATCCCCTGCTGTACGCGGAGAAGCGCCCCTTCTTCATGGAGGCGGGGAACCTGTTCGACCTGGCCGGCGTGGGCGACGGCCTGGGCAACATGGGTCTGCCGGTGAACACGCGGCTGATCGTCGATCCGCGCTGGGGGGTGCGCCTCACCGGCGAGCAGGGCCGGGGATCGTTCGCCCTGCTGGCCGCCGCCGACCGCTCTCCGGGCCGCGCCTGGGAGGACGGCGAGAACCCGGACCTGGGGCGGGCGGCGACCTACTGGATCGGCCGCGGCAAGCTGGGCCTGGGCAAGGACAACTACGTCGGCTTCCTGTACAGCGGCCGCGAGTTCGGCGCGGAATACAACCGCGCCCTGGCCGCCGACTTCTCGCTGCGCTTCCTCAAGAACCACCAGCTGGTCGGCCACTACATCCGCTCTTTCTCCGACCGCCCCAACGCGGGCGGCGAGGCGCAGGGCGGCTACCTGACCGCCGAGTACGGGTTCTCCAAGGGAAACACCTTCGCCCTGGCCATGGTCGAGCGCATCGACCCCGGCTTCCAGATGGACACCGCCTACTACCAGCGCAGCGGCATTTCCACCCTCAAGCTCTACTTCCAGAAGCGCTTCGTCCCCGACAAGAAGCGCCTGCCCTGGCTCCTGAGCGTCGTGCCCAACATGTACGCCGCCGTCATCCACGACCGGGTCTCGGGCATGGACGACAAGGAGCTGCAGCTCTGCCTGGACAGCAATTTCATCCTCAAGGGCAGCGTCGGCGGCAGCGTGTACTTCGCCCAGGAGTGCTGGGCCGGGCAGGAGTTCCAGCGCACCCTGGGCCAGGCCTACGTCAACCTGCAGCCGTTCAAGTGGCTCAACCTCCACTCCTGCCTGAGCTTCGGCGACGCCATCTACTATGACCCCGCCGAGCCCTTCCTGGGCAATCGCGTGCAGTGGCACGCGAACTTCACGCTGCAGCCCAGCCGGAGCCTGAACCTGTTCGCGGAGCGGGTCAACTGCCGCTTCCGCCGCATCGAAAGCGGCGAGCGGGTCTACAACCAGGAGATCCTGCGCGGGCGCCTGACCTACCAGTTCAGCTCCAAGTTCTTCGTCCGCGGCCTGGTGCAGTACGACAGCTTCAATCGCCGCGCGCTGGGCGACTTCCTGGCCTCGTTCACCTATATCCCCGGCACGGTGCTCTATCTCGGCTACGGCACGCTCGATGAGAGCCGCTCCTGGGCCGACGGCGGCTGGCAGCGCGGCGTCACCGGTGACCGCTACTTCCAGACCCGCCAGAGCCTCTTCTTCAAGGTCAGCTACCGCTATCAGTTCTGAGCAGCGGCAAACGCGGCGGCAAAAGGAGCTTGCCAAAAGCGGGCCGTTCTGCTACCGTTTCCGAGGATGATCCCTTGCCCTGGAGGTGCCCCATGAAACGTACCGCGCTGCTGTTTCTATTCCTGACCATGGCCGCCGCGCTGGCCGCCGAGAAGCCGCCGGCCCGCTTCATTTCCGACGACGCCGTGCGCCAGGCGAAAGCCGAGCTGCTGGCGCGCTTCGGCGACGGCGAGCGCTTCCGCGTCGAGCGCGGCGTCGACCAGGTCGCCGGCCTGTGGCTCGAGGCCGACGGCGGCGCCGCCGACTTCGCCGCCTTCTGCCGCGACCGTTTCGCCGCCTCCGGGGCGCCGCAGGAGGCGCTGTACCGCAAGCTGGGGTTCTACAGCGAGGCCCTCGGCGGCCTGTTCGCCGAGATGGCGCTGGACAAGGACCAGCCGGTGGACCTCGACTGGGGCGAGGTCACGCCGCTGGACATCGCCATGAACGGCTTCGATCCCGCCGCCCATCTCTCAGACGACCTGTTCCAGAACAAGACCGCCTTCATCACCCTGCTGAACTTCCCCGTCTACACGCTGGCGGAGAAGATCGCCCGCGCCCCGCAATGGGACCGCCTGCAGTGGGCCTACGCCCGCACCGCCGGCAGCAACACCACCCGCCTGCCCGCCGCGGTGAGCCAGGAGATCTCGGAGCGCATGGCCGCCGCCGGCCGCTACATCTCCGACTACAACATCTACATGGGCCGCGTGCTGGGGCCCGACAACCAGAAGCTGTTCCCCGACGACATGAAGCTGATCTGCCACTGGGGCATCCGCGACGAGCTCAAGGCGCGCTACGCCGACCCGCAGCCGCTGGTCAGGCAGCACGCCATCTACCGCCTGCTGGAGCGCATCGTCCGCCAGGAGATCCCCGAGGTGATGGTCAACTCCGGGCGCTACCAGTGGAATCCCTTCAGCAACGCCGTGTTCGACAACGGCCGCCCGGTCGAGTCCGTGCCCGAGCCCGACACCCGCTACCGGGTCTTCCTGGACACCTTCCGGGCCATGCGCCTGATGGATCCCTACAGCCCGCTCTATCCCGACCACATCCGCCGCTCCTTCGACGTCGGCCGCGAGATCCCCGAGCCGGAGGCGGAGGCGATGTTCCGCGAGCTCCTGTCGTCGCCGCAGGTGAAAAAGGTGGCCGCCCTCGTCTCCCGGCGGCTGGGCCGCAAGCTGCAGCCGTTCGACATCTGGTACCCGGGCCTGCTCAGGGGAAGCGCCATCCCCGAGGAGGAGCTGGACCGCATCATCAAGAAAAAGTATCCCGACGCCGCCGCCTTCGAGAAGGACCTGCCCGTCTTCCTGGCCCGGCTCGGCTTCAGCCCCGATCGCGCCGCCTATATCGCCGCCCGGGTCCAGGTCGACCCGGCCCGCGGCTCGGGGCACAACGCCCAGGCGCAGTCCCGCCGCTTCAAGTCGCGGCTGCGCACGCGCATCGTCCCCGGCGGCATGAACTACAAGGGCTACAACATCGCGCTCCACGAGTTCGGTCACGCGGTGGAGAACGTCCTCGACCTGCACCTGATCGACGAGTACGCCCTGGCCGGAGTGCCCAACGGCGCCTTCACCGAGGCCTTCGCCTACATCTTCCAGGAGCGGGACCTGGAACTGCTGGGCGTCCAGGAGCCCGACCCGCGCCGGAAGGAATTGAAGGCGCTCGACACCTTCTGGGGCGCCTACGAGATCATGGGCGTTTCGCTGGTCGACATGCAGGCCTGGCACTGGCTGTACGGCCATCCCGACGCCACGCCGGCCCAGCTCAAGGAGGCGGTGCTGGACATCGCCCGCTCGGTGTGGAACCAGTACTACGCGCCGGTCTTCGGCGTCCGCGACCAGGTGATCCTGGCCGTCTACTCGCACATGATCGACTACACTCTGTACCTGCCCCACTACGCGCTGGGCAACGTCATCCAGTTCCAGCTCGAGGATTACCTGAAGGACAAGGTGCTGGGGCCGGAGATGGAGCGCATGTGCGCCGCCGGCAACATCCTGCCCCAGGAGTGGATGAAGAGGGCGGTGGGGGCCGAGATCTCGGTCAAGCCGCTGCTCAAGGCGGTCGACCGGGCGTTGAAGCTGGCGAAGTAAGCTGGCGAACCCGGCATACGGCGCACGGCTTCAGAAGCTCCAGAGAAGACAGAGGGAAGTCAGAGGGAAAGACTCAGGGAAGACAGAGTGGGGAAGAAGAAATACTGAGATGGGGCTTTTTCCACTCTCTCTTCCCTCTGCCTTCTCTCCCTCTTCCCTTTGTTCTCCCTGAGATTCATTGGGCTGTTGCCGTACGCCGTGTGCCGTACGCCGTACGCCAAGTTGCGTTTCCCCCCGAGCTCTAGCCGAGCTTCTGCGCTTCCTGCTGCAGCTTCAGCACCAGCTGCAGCCGGCTGCCCACGCCCACCTTGCGGTAGATGTTGTGCACGTGGATCTTGACCGTGGCCATGGCGATATAGAGCTCATCCTCGATCTGCTTGTTGCTCTTGCCGGCCAGCAGCAGGCGGACGATCTCCCCCTCGCGCCTGGAGATGGAGAACTTCTCCAGCACCCGCTCCAGGTTGTCGGGGACGGCCATGCGCAGCAGCCGGCGCCGACGCCGGCGCAGCAGCACCCAGGTCCCGGCGGCCGCGATCACGACCAGCGCCGCCAGCGCCGGAAAGCGCCATTGAATCCAGTGAGGCCTGCGCACGCGGACGGGCACGGCCGTGGGGAATTCGTTCCAGATCCCTTCGTTGTTGGCCGCCTTTGCCTGAAGGGTGTAGCGGCCCACAGGCAGCTTGGGCAGCTCGTAGACGCGTTTCGTCCCCTGGTAGACCCAGTCCTTGTCGATCCCTTCCAGGCGGAAGGCATACTGGTTCTTCTCCGGCCTGGCGAAATCCAGGGCGGCGAACTCGATGCGCACGACCTTGCGGCCGGGAATGTCGTCGGCGGCCGGGGTGAAGGGGACCATCTCGCCGGCAGCGGCGGCCTCGGGGGTGTCGTAGATGCGGTAGCCGGTGGAGACCAGCCGCGGCGGGCGGCGGTTGAAGGCGATCCCCTCGGGGCGGAAGCGGAAGAAGCCGCGGCGGCCGCCGAAGAACAGCTCGCCGTCGCGGCTGCGCAGGCCGCAGAAGGCTTCGGCCACCCCGTCCGCCACGATGCCGTCGCGGCGATCATAGAACGTGTAGGTGCCGCGCTCGGGCTCGAAGCGGGCCAGGCCGGCGCTGGTCCCGGCCCAAAAAGTACGCGGCGTCTCCTCGACCAAGGAGAGCACCATCCGCTGCGCGGGTTCGCCGCCCGGCGCCGGGAAATGGCGGAAGGCGACCCGGCCGTCCTTGCGCTCCAGGAGATCGATGCCGCCGGCGGTGCACAGCCACAGGCGGCCGCGGCTGTCCTGCATCAGGGAGTTGACCTGGCTGCTGGCCAGGCTGCGGGGATCGCCGGGATCGTTGCGGAAGACGGCGAAGCCGTCGTCCTGGGGGCGGTATAGGTCCAGCCCCTCGTCGGTCGCGGCCCAGACGGCGCCGGCGTCGTCCTCCAGCACGGCGTTGACGCGGTCATGGCTGAGGCTGCGCGGGTCGCGGAAGTCGTGCCGGTAGCGGCGCAGGCTGCCGTCTCCCGTGTCGAGCCTGACCAATCCCCGGTCGCTGGCGATCCAGGCCTGGCCGCGGCGGCCGACGGCGAAGGCGAAGGTGAGGACCTCCTCGGCCAAGTCGGCGCTGACGGCGAACAGCCGCTGCAGGCGGCCGTCGGGCGCGCAGCGCGCCAGGCCCTCGCCGGTGAGGAACCACAGGTCGCCGCCGCGGTCGCTGCGCGAATCGGTGATGAACTGGTTGAGCTTGCGGCCGGGCCGGCCGCGATCGAGCAGCAGGCGGCGGAAGGAATTGTCCCGGCGGTCGAAAAACAGGATGCCGCCGCCGTAGGTCGTCAGCAGGATCCCGTCCGGCCCCCGGTCCTGGAACGAGGTGACCCAGTTGGCAAGGGGATTGGGCAGCGGTCCGCGGCCGGACCCGGCCGGCCCCTCTTCGCCGTACGGCAGGTGGACGTGGAAATTCTTGCGCAACCGGCTCCATTTGCAGAGCCCCTCGCTGCGCGACCCGATCCAGAAGATGCCGTTGCGGTCGGGCTGGATGAACAGGATGACGCGGCCTGCGCGCAGCACCTTGCCGTCGACCCAAAGCGGCACGCGGCGGCAGCGCTGCGCCATCGGGTCGTAGCGGTACAGTCCCTCGTCGGTGCCGAGCAAAAGGCTACCGCCATCGTCGGGAAAGGGGGCAATGGCGTTGATGCGCACGTCTCCAGGCGCCGGGGCGCCGCCGGCGGCCTCGCCCAGGCAGCGCTGCCACGCGCCCGTCGCCGGGCTGAAGCGCAGCAGGCCGGCTCCCGGGGCGGCCAGCCAGAGGCCGCCCGGGGCGGCGGGATCGATCCACAGGGAGCTGACCCCGTCCGGCCGGGGCAACGCGGGCACGGCCGTCGGCAGGGGATCGGCGACGACCCGCTCCTCGGCGGGCAGGCAATGGAACAGGCCGCCGGCGGCGGCGATCCACAGGACGCCGGCCGCATCGCTGGCGAGCGCGTGCACGGCGCCCAGGCCGGGGGCGGGGACCATGCGGCGGACGCGTCCCGTGCCCACGTCCAGGGCGTCCAGCGTGCCGGCGGCCGATCCGATCCAGAGCCTTCCGGGCAGGGCGGGCGCCGCGTGCAGGCAGGTCAGGTCGTCGCTGCCGATGGACTCGGGGCGGCCGACGGCGTGACGGAAGCGCTCGACCCGGCCGCTCGCCGGATCGACGCGCAGCAGTCCGGCCGGTGTCGCCAGCCAGAGGCGGCCGCCGGGAGCCTGGCACAGGGAGCGCACCGCCGGATCGGCGGCAGCGCCGGCCGCGATGCGGAACGGGATCACGCGGTAGCCATCGTAACGCGCCAGCCCCTGCGCCGAGCCGATCCAGAGGTAGCCGGTCTCGTCCAGCAGGACGGCGTGGATGCCCGCCGGCATCCGGGGGTTCTCGCCGCCAATCTGGTCGACCTCGAGGACCACGTCCTGTTGCCTGCCCTGGCCGTTGAGGCAGAGAGCCGCCGCCAGGAGCGAGGCCAGCCAGAAGCAGCGCATCCGTGGGTTCATTGCCGCGCCGGCGGGCGTTCGGCCCGCCCATGTCGCGATTCACGCAGGCTCATTATACAAGGTTCGGATTCCCATGCGCAACCGCTGAAAACGTCTAAAACTTTGGATCTATATTCAAAAATCAACCCTTCGCCTAGTTATCGCCGCGGCGTTTCGCGCGTATTGTGGTTGTGAACGCGAGGTGATCCATGAACGAGACGATGACCGTCGGCCAAGCCGACAACCTGAACCGCGGCCCGTGGATGAGGCCGGTCCCCCAGGAAGCCCAGCCCTGTGTCCTGGACGAGCGCACCCTGAACGTCCCCTTCTGGGGCGACACCGGGAACGAACGATCGCTGGACGCCGCACTGGAGGCGCTGGTGACCTCCTACCTGCTGGCCAACCTCAACTCCAAGCGCACGCCGCTGAAGGAGTTCCTGGACGAGTTTGAGAAACGGATCCTGCGCGCCTGCCTGACCCTGACCCAGGGGCACCAGCGCAATGCCGCCGCCATCCTGGGCGTCAAGTACACCGCCCTGTTCGAAAAGATGCGCAAGCACTGCATCAACGGCCGGCAGATGAAGCTGGCTCGCCGCCTGCAGCCGCAGGCGGAATGACAATACGCGCACCAGCGGCAACGGCGGGCGGACGAGGACCGGTCGATCATGGATCGCGGTGAATCCTGGACCCGGCGCGAGTTCCTCCGCCGGACTGCGCAGGCCGCGGCACTCCTGGGCCTGGCCGGCAGGGCCTTTCCCGCCAGGGCCAGCGCGATCGGCCCCGTGCCCGGGACCGAGGGCTTCCACTGGCGCAGCGTCTCCGTGCGCCATGTCGCCGAGCTGCGCGACTGGATGGACAAGCTCGACCGCGAGGGCCGTCTCAGCGCCGACAAGACCTGGCGCGGCATCATCGGCTCGTTCCAGTACGCCCTGCCGCCCGGGATGGCCGATACCGGCTCGCTGGTCGTCATGTCCCTGCCCCTGGCCAACGCCGCCATCACCTTCCGGATCGCCGGCCGGAGCCGGCGGGTCTGGGTCCCGTCGGGCTACGCCGACGACGGGCGCGGCCTGGACGACTTCCGCGGCCTGCTCTACGCCGCCGGCATCGCCGCCGCCGCCGACGATCTCCCGCGGGCCCGCCTGCCGCTGAAGCAGCTCGCCGTGCGCAGCGGCCTGGCCGCCTACGGCCGGAACAACATCGCCTACGTCGAGGGCTTCGGCAGCTTCCACCAGCTGCTGGCGTTCTATTGCCGCCGCCCCCTGGAAGATCACTGGGGCCCCCTGCGCATGCTGCCCGAGTGCAAGGGCTGCTCCGTCTGCCTGCGGGAATGCCCCACCGGCGCGATCCGCCGGCAGGACTTCGTCATCGACCCGGCCCGCTGCCTGACGCTCTACAACGAGCTTCCCGCCCCGATCCCATCCTGGGTGCCGGCCACGGCCCACAACGCCCTGGTCGGCTGCCTGAAGTGCCAGCTCCGCTGCCCGGCCAACGAGGAAGTGCAGGCCCGGACCGTCGACCTGGGCGAGGTCCCCGAGGGGGAAACGGCCGCCCTGCTCGCCGGCCGCATCGACGGCTCCCTGGAGCGGGTGCTCAAGAAGCGGCTCTCCCGGGTCAGCGGCGGCGACGACCTGGCCTACATCGCCCGCAACCTGAAGCTGCTGCTGGCCGGCGCCGGGCCTGAACCCGGACCGCGGCCATGAGCCGCTGCTCTCGACCGCTGCGCCGGCCGCAAATCCTCGTCCTGCAGAACTGCCGCGAGGAAGGGATCGGCCTGTACGGCCGGCGGCTGGCGGAGAAAGACATCGGCCTGCGGACGGTCCAGGTCCACCGCGGGGAGCCCATCCCGCACGCGGAGGGTTGGGACGCCGTGATCGTCGGCGGCACGCCGGTGTCGGCGAACCATATCCACGACCACCCCGAACTGGTGCAGGAGGCGGGATTCCTCAAGCGGGCCGTGGATCAGGGCCGGCCCGTCCTGGGGATCTGTTTCGGCGCCCAGCTGTTGGCGCGGCTGCTGGGAGGCACCGTGCGGCGCAACCCGGTGAAGGAGATCGGCACGGCCCCCGTGCGCCTGACGGCGGCGGGGGAGAGCGACCCGCTCTTCCAGGGCTTCCCCAAGTGCTTCCCGGTCTTCCAGTGGCACAGCGATGCGTTCGAAGTGCCGCCATGGGGAATGCGCCTGGCCGCGGGCTGGGAGTGCCCCAACCAGGGCTTCCGCCTGGGGAGCGCGGTTGGGGTGCAATTCCACCTCGAGGTCACCGCCAGGGAGGCGGAGCGCTGGGCGCGCTGCTATGCCGACGAACTGCTGACCGCCGGGAAAAGCCGGGCGCGCGTCACTCGCGAGTGCCGCGAGCACGAGCCGCGGATGGCCGAGCTGGCCGTCCTGCTGCTGGACAATTTCCTGGCTTCCATCGGCGAAAAATCGGTGGCGCCGGAGTCACTCCAGGGTAGTCGCGCGTCTATATAGGCGGTAAGGGCGGGATCCGATCCGCTCCTGGAGAACATGATGAAGAGGCATATCGTACCATTCTTGATCTGGATGGCCCTGTCGATCCGCCTCGCCGCCGCTGCGGAGGAGAAAGCGCCCGCGCCGGGGCTTGCCGACGAGACAGAGCAAGCCGTCCGCGCCGGCGACCTCCCCGCCCTGCAGGCGCTGGCGGAGAAGGATCCCGCCGTCCTTGCCTTCCAGGACAGCCAGGGGCGCTCCCTGCTGCACGGCGCGGCCGCCTGCGGCCATAAGGAGATGGCCCGCTGGCTCATCGAACGGGGAAGCCCGGTGAACGCCGTGACGGTAGAGATGACCACCCCGTTGATGCAGGCGTCCCTGGCCGGACAGCTCGAGGTGGCTCGCCTGCTCATCGCCAAGGGGGCGGACATCGAGGCCCGGAACCGCTACGGCCGGACGGCTCTCATCCTGGTCGGCCGCGAACGGGGCGACGTGGAAATGGCCAAGCTGCTGCTCGACGCCGGCGCCGGTATCAACGCCGCCGACCGCTCGGGCGATACGGCGCTTGACCTGGCCGCCTGGCGCGGCTTCGACGCCCTGGTCGACCTCCTGCTCGACCGCGGCGCCTCCCTCCCGGCGGACGAAGAACAGAAGCTTCAACTATTCTCTTATTCTCTCGCCAAGGGACTGGATAAGCTCTTTGACCGCCTGCTGGCCGCCGGCGTCGACTTGTCCAGGAAGGACGATCTGCAGGGAAATGCCCTTCATGCCGCCGCCGACGGCGGATCGGAGCACGTCCTGAAATACCTCCTCGAGCGCAAGCTCGACGTGAACCTCAGGGACCGCAACGGCTGGACCCCGCTGCACCGCGCCTGCGAGCGCGGCCGGACGAAGGCTGCCGCCCTGTTGATCACGCGCGGCGCCCGGTTGAACGAGCGCACGCTGGCGGGAGAGACCCCCTTCAACCTGGCCTGCCATGAAGGGAACGCGGAGGTCGTTTCGCTGCTCAAGGCCAAGAGCGCCGAACAGGGCCCGCCGGTCTTTCCCGCCCTCGCGGGGCCATGCCTGGGCCAGAAAAAGCCCGGCACCTCCCCCGAGCCCTTCGCCGTCGGCATCGTCAACGGCCGCTTCGGCCTGCACAGCGCGCCGGCCTTCTCGCCCGACGGCCGCGAGGCATACTGGAACCTGATGGTGATTCCGCGGGGATCCGGCTACAGCAGCAGGCGGCTGCTGGTCAGCCGCCTGCGCGACGGCCGCTGGACCTATCCGGAGATCGCGCCCTTCACCGGGGAGGGGCGGGACGCCGACGTCCCCTGCTTCACCCCCGACAACAAGAGGCTGTATTTCATGTCCCGCCGGGTGCTCCCCGGCGAGACCCGGCCGACCGGCGAGCACATCTGGTTCATGGAAAGGGAGCGGGACGGCTGGTCGGAACCCCGCCCGGTCGACGAAACGGTGAACCGCTTCCCCCTGCACTGGCAGTTCGCCGTCGACAAGGACTACAACCTGTACATCCATGCCAACGTCAGCGGCGGCCTGGGCGACAGCGACCTTTACTTCGCGAAGTACGCCGGCGGCCGCTACCTGGAGCCGGTCAACCTGGGCGCGCCGCTGAACAGTCCCGGCAGGGAGGAAACTCCCGGCATCGCGCCGGACGGCAGCTACCTGCTGTTCGAGCGTGACGACGACCTCCATGTCAGTTTCCGCAACCGGGACGGGTCCTGGGGCGAACCGGTCAACCTCGGTCCCGGGGTCAACTCGCCGGCCACCGATCTCTGCCCCCAGGTGACCGCCGACGGCAAGCACCTGTTCTTCCTCAGCCAGTGGGGCGCCTACTGGGTCTCGACCGGCGTCATCGAGCGGCTGCGGCCGGCGGCGCGATGACCCCGGGGGGGAAGCGGCGGTCCGGCGTGCCCGGGCGGATCTTTTCCCGGCCTGCCGCGTATGAGTGAAAAAGGGGGGAAGATGAATGAAAAACGGATCTTCATCCTTATCATGGCGCTGTCGGCCTGCAGCCTTTTCGCTGGAAACGTACCGCGAACGGCCTTCCCGATCCTCCGCGGCCCCTATCTCGGCCAGGAGCCGCCGGGCATGACCCCCGAGCTCTTCGCCCCCGGGATCGTCTCCACGGCGCTCAATACCCGCGACATCGCCATCAGCCCCGACGGCCGGGAAATCTATTTCTGCGTCAACGCCGGCGGCTACACCTTCGCCACCATCCTGGTCACGCGCCTGCGCGACGGCGCCTGGGGCGCGCCCGAGGTACTGGAGCACATGGAGGACCCGCGCTGGATCAACGGCGAGCCCTGCCTGTCCGCCGACGGCAGCCGGCTTTTCTTTTATTCCAACCGCCCCGATCCGGCCAGGAACGAGGAGAAGGGGGATGACGACATCTGGGTGATGGAGCGCCGCGGCGACTCATGGGGCGAGCCGCGCAACCTGGGCGAGCCGGTCAGCTCCGCCGCCCCCGAGTTCTTCCCCTCACTCACGCGCGACGGCACCCTGTACTTCACCCGCCGCGAGCCGTCGGGAGTCGAGCACATCTTCCGTTCCCGGCTGAAGGACGGCCGCTACCAGGAAGCGGAGAAGCTCCCCGCGCAGGTCAACTCGGGGCAGACGCGCTTCAACGCCTTCGTCGCCCCCGACGAGGGCTGGATCATCGTCCCGACCTTCGGCCGCGGGGATTCCCAGGGCGCCACCGACTACTACATCTGCTTCCGCTCCCATGACGACACCTGGTCGGAAGCGGTGAACATGGGCGCTGTGATCAACAGCCGCGGCGGCAACGAGTATTCGGCGAGCCTTTCCCCCGACGGCAGGTACCTGTTCTTCATGTCGTCGCGGGTGCCGCCCCGCGAGCAGTGGCCGGCGAAGCTGAGCGCCGCCTGGCTGCAGCGCCTGGCCGCCGAACCCGGGATCGACAACACGTCCATCTACTGGATCGACGCCCGCGTCATCGAGACGCTCCGGCCGCAGGGCGCGGCCGTGACACGGAGGCAAACACCATGAACAACATCCTCCCCTATCAGGCGATCGACTGGTCGACGGCCCCCCCCGAGGAACACAAGGGGGAGATGGGAACCTCATGGTGGCGGACACTCCAGCTTCCGGGGCTGCGCATCCGCCTCGTCGAGTATTCGCCGGGCTACCTGGCCGACCACTGGTGCCGCAAGGGGCACGTCGTCCACTGCCTGGCCGGCGAGTTCGTCAACGAGCAGGAGAATGGGCCGGCGACCGTCATGCGCGAAGGCATGACCTACGTCGTCTCCGACGGCGCCAGCTCGCACCGCTCGCGGACCGGGCACGGCGCGATCCTGCTGATCGTCGACGGCGAGTTCCTGAGCCGGGACGGCGCCTGACCGTGGATCGGGTCCAGGAGTGAGGGCATCATGACGACCGGAAAAAAAATGGCGCTTCTTGCTTCCATGCTGCTCGCCACGGCGGCGGTATCGGCCGCCGAGGACGGGGCCGCCGCGTTCACCCCCGACCATTGGGACCTGGGACAGGCCAAGGTCGTCGAGCACCTCGGGCGCACGGCCCTGATGGGCACCGCCTTCCTGAAGGAGGTGTCGCTCCGCAACGGCGTCATCGAGGTGGACGTCGCCACGACGGCGCGGTCGCGCTCCTATCCCGGGGTGCTGTTCCGCGTGCAGGACGCCGGCAACTATGAGCGAGTCTACGTGCGGCCGCACCGCTCGCCGTTCTACGACGACGTCGTGCAGTACGGACCGGTCTTCAACGGCGCCGACAGCTGGCAGCTTTACAATGGCCCGGGCCTCACCGCCGCACTGGACGTCCTGCCCGACTGCTGGAACCATCTCAGGATCGTCGTCTCCGGCAGCCAGGCGCAGGTCTTCTGGAACGACCTGCCCGAGCCGGTCCTGGCCATCGATGAACTGGCCCGCGGCGAGAGCGCCGGAGGCATCGGCCTGTCTGGCCCGTTGGACAGCTCGGCCTTCTTCTCCAACGTCAGGTGGACGCCCGACGACGGCCTGGCCCTGCCGCCGCCGGCGCCGCGCGAGCCCATGCACGGCATCCTGGCCGGGTGGGAGGTCTCCGCGCCGTTCCCGGCGATCGGCGTCGATTTCTCGCGCTACCCCGGGGAAAGGATCACCGCCGCCGCCTGGAAGCCGGTCACGGCCGACCGCCGGGGCATGGTCGACGTCTCACGATATTATTCACGCCGTTCCCGGGCCACGGACTGCGTGCTGGCCAGGACCACCCTGGCCGCGGAAGCGGACTCGCTGCTCGAGGTGGATTTCGGCTACAGCGACATCGTCACCGTCTTCCTGAACGGCCAACCGCTCTATTCGGGCAGCGCGGCCTACCAGTCCCGCGACCGCTCGTTCCTGGGCATCGTCGGCTACAACGACGGGCTGTACCTGCCGCTGAGGAAGGGCGACAACGAGCTCCTGTTGCTGCTGGGCGAGACCATGGGCGGCTGGGGCTTCTGCTTCCGCCGCGGCCGGGAGGTGTTCGCCCGCGACGGCGTGAAGAAGGAGTGGAGCGTGACCGAGGGCCTGGCGGTGCCCGAAGCCGTGACCTATGACCCGCAAGCCGATGCCTGCTACGTGTCCAACTACTTCAACGAAGGACAGGAATTCCTGTCCAAGGTCTCCCTTGCCGGGCAAGTCATCGAGAAGGAATGGCTCAAGGGCCTGCGCATGCCCACCGGGCTGCTGGTGAGGGGGAACACGCTGTATGCCGTCGACCGTTCCGGCCTGAATCTCATCGACATCCGCGGGAAACGGATCGTGAAGACCATCCCGCTGCCCGGCGTGAGAATGGCCAACGACGTGGCCGTCGACCGGGCAGGGAACATCTACGTTTCCGACACGCCCGCCGGGATCGTCTTCCGCATGCGCGGGGAGACGCTCGAGCCGTGGCTGAAGGGGCTGGAGCGCCCCAACGCCCTGTTTTGTGAGAAGAACCGGCTGCTGATCGGCCAGAACGGGAAGCTGATCGCCGCCGACCTGGGCAGCGGGACCGCCCAGGTGCTGGCCCGCTTCGAGGCGGGATCGAACATCGACGGCATTGAGCCCGACGGCGCCGGCGGCTATTGGGTCGGGGACCACAGCGGCAAGCTGTTCCGCTTCTCGGCGAGCGGCGAAAAGACCCTGCTGCTCGACACCAGCAATCCCGACGAGAAGATCGCCGACTTCGCCTACATTCCCGGGCGCAAGCTGCTGATCATCCCCACCTTCGACGGCAATTCCGTCGCGGCCTATTCGCTGGAGCATCCATGAAAAAAATCTCCCTGACGGTCCTGAGCCTGGCCCTGCTGGCGTCCGTCTGCCTTGCGGGAAGCGGCGGCGGCCCCGAGGCGCCGCAGCAGCAGGTCGTGCGGGCGGAGCGCCTGACCGGCCGGGTGCGCGTCGACGGCCGCCTGGACGAGCCGGACTGGCAGCGGCAGCCGTTCGGCGGCTTCATCCAGAGGGACCCCGACGACGGCCGGCCCTGCTCCGAGAAGACCGACGTCTGGTTGGCCTATGACGACGCCGCCATCTACGTGGCGGCCCGCCTCCACGACTCGCAGCCCGACAAGATCATCAGCCTGCTTGCGCGCCGCGACGACTTCGTGGAGGCGGACTATTTCATGTTCTTTGTCGACCCGCTTTACGACCAGCGCAGCGGCTTCAAGTTCCTGGTCAACCCCTCCGGCTCGATCACCGACTGCATTATGTATAACGACACCTGGGACGACGTCTCCTGGGACGGAAACTGGGAGGCGGCGGCCCGCATCGACGGCCTGGGCTGGGCGGTGGAGATGCGCATCCCCTTCGACCAGCTCCGATTCAAGAGGAAGGGCCCGGGCGAGGAGTACGTCTGGGGGGTGAACTTCCGGCGCGACATCAAGCGCAAGAACGAGCGGGCCTCGCTGGTCTGGATTCCCAAGACCGAGAACGTGTTCGTCTCGCGCTTCGCCCGGATGGAGGGGATGCGCGACATTGATCCCCGGCCGCTGCGGGAAGCGACCCCCTATGCCATCGGCAAGGCGAACTTCGTCCAGGAGGAACCCGGCAATCCCTTCCGCACCGGCCATGAGTTCCTGGCCAACGGCGGCGCCGACTTCAAGCTGGGGCTCTCCAGCAGCCTGACCCTGGACCTGACGCTGAACCCCGATTTCGGGCAGGTGGAGGTCGACCCGGCCGTGATCAACCTGTCGGCGGCCGAAAGCTATTACTCGGAGAAGCGCCCCTTCTTCCTGGAGGGGGGGCAGATCTTCGACTTCGGCTCCGGCGGCGCCACCAATTCCATCGGCGCCAACTGGAGCAGCCCCACCCTGTTCTACAGCCGCCGCATCGGCCGGCCGCCGCAGGGCCGCGCCGGAGGCGACGGCCATGCGCGCTATCCCGACTGGACCACCATTCTAGCCGCCGGCAAGCTCAGCGGCACGATCGGCGACGGCTGGAAGCTGGGGTTGCTGACGGCCCTGACCCAGAGGGAATACGCGGAGATCGACCTAGACGGCGACCGCTCCGGCTGGGAGATCGAGCCCAGCGCCGGTTTCTCGGTCATGCGCCTGCAGAAGGAGTTCGGCCAAGGCCGCCAGGGGCTGGGCTTCATCGCCACCTCGGTCCTGCGCGACCTGCGGACAGCCGATCTGTCCTCCCTGATGAACCGGAGGGCGTTCAGCTTCGGCGTCGACGGCTGGACCTTCCTGGACAGGAAGAAGGTCTGGGCGGCGACCGGCTGGCTGGCCGGAACCAGCGTGTCCGGGAGCCGGGAGCAGATCACCCGCCTGCAGCGCTCCTTTCCGCACTACTTCCAGAAGCCCGACGCCGGTTATTTGCAGCTGGACGAGGAGGCGACGTCGCTGTCGGGACTGGCCGGCCGCTTCGCGCTGAACAAGGAGAAAGGAAATCTCCTCTTCAACGCCGCCCTGGGCTTCATCTCTCCGGGCTTCGACTCCAGTGACCTGGGATACCAGTCCCAGGGCGACCTGATCAACGGCCACGTGATGCTGGGCTACCGCTCGTTCAAGAAGTGGAAGTTCATCAAGGACTGGGACCTGCTCCTGTTCACCCAGAGGAACTACAACTTCGGCGGCGACCTCATCGGCGAGCAGCGCATCATCCTGATCAACGACCTGACCTTCACCAACTTCTGGTCGGCCTACTGGCAATGGAGCCACGACCCGGAATGCTGGAGCAATACCCAGAGCCGCGGCGGCCCTCTGATGCGCAGGCTGCCCTACGACTGGATCGACTGGGGGGTCTGGAGCAACGGCAACAAGCCGCTGGTCCTCAGCTTCGGCGGCTTTCATGAGTGGAGCCAGTGGGGATTGTCGACCCAGAGCGGCTCGGTCACCCTGCAGTGGAAGCCCGGCACGAACTTCAACCTGTCGCTCTCGCCCGCCTACGAGGTCGACCACAATCCCGCCCAGTGGCTGGCCAACGTCGCCGACCCGGTCCAATCGGCCACCTACGGGACGCGCTATCTCTTCGGCCGCCTGGACCAGAAGACGCTCTCCTGCTCCGTCCGCCTGAACTGGATCTTCTCGCCCCGCCTCAGCCTTCAGGCCTACATCCAGCCCTTCATCGCCGTGGGCGCCTACGACGGCTTCAAGGAGCTCCGCCGGCCGCGGAGCTGGGACTTCCTCGAGTTCGGCAGCGGCGCCTCGACCCTGGTGCACGAGGAGGGGCGCTACATCATCGACCCGGGCGACGGCGGCGGCCTCATCGAACTGGCGGACCCCGACTTCAACTACAAGTCGCTGCGCGGGACGGTCGTGCTGCGCTGGGAATACCGGCTGGGATCGATCCTCTACTTGGTCTGGACGCAGAACCGCGCCGATTTCCAGGACCCGGGCGACCTTTCCCTCGGCCGGGACCTGGGCCGCATGCTCCGCGCCCCCGGCGACAATATCTTCATGGTGAAGTTCACCTATCGTTTCAAGATATGAGAGGGAAAATCCGAAGATGAACATGAAGGCTGCATTCATGCTGGGAGTGGCGCTGTTCTTCCTGGCCCCTGGCGCGGCCCTGCCGGCCGGGGCGGCATCCGATTTCCCTTATACCGTCGTCTTTTATTCGGGACGGAACGGCAACAAGGACATCTACCTGCAGCGGCCAGGCGAGAAGGAGCCGCGCCGGCTGACCGACCAGCCGGGCGACGACCTCTGCCCGGCGCCGTCCCCTGACGGGAAGCGCATCGCCTTCCTGAGCGACCGCGGCGGGAACATGGACATCTTCAGCATGAAGATCGACGGCAGCGATGTCCGGCGACTTACGTCGACCCCGGAGGATGAGGAGCATCCCGAGTTCACTCCCGACGGCAGGCGCATCCTTTTCGTCAGGGACTTCGGGCAACGGACCGAGATCTGGGTCATGAACGCCGACGGGAACGATCCCAGGCGGCTGACCCACGGCGACGCCCGCGACGAGAGGCCTTTCCTGTCGTCCGACGGCACGAAGATCATCTTCATGTCCAACCGTGACGGCAACTACGAGATCTACGCCATGGCGGCCGACGGCGGCGACGCGCGGCGGCTGACGAACACGCCCGAGTGGGAGATCTTCCCGACCTGGTCGCCGGGCGGCGGCGAGATCGCCTATGCCCGCAAATTCAGGGGCCGGGACGGGCGCATGCAGGGAATGATCCGCGTCATGAACTCCGACGGTACGAACGACCGGGCGATCACCGCGATCGAGACCCGCGACGAGAACGCCATGTGGTCACCCGACGGCCGGCACATCGTCTTCCAGAGCGTACGCGACGGCAACTTCGAGGTGTACCGCATGGACCGCGACGGCGGCGACCCCGTGCGCCTGACCGACGATCCGGCCTGGGACGGCTGGGCCGCCATCGTCCCGTCCGTCTGTCCGACGAGCGAGGAGGTCGCCTTCGCCACTT
>Ga0209507_1000803_pt1 | contig 29407 bp, 34 predicted proteins | sample AD_UKC028_MetaG_FD_184414 | JGI IMG/M metagenome (GOLD analysis project Ga0209507, IMG submission 184414) | Active sludge microbial communities of municipal wastewater-treating anaerobic digesters from USA - AD_UKC028_MetaG (SPAdes) (version 2) | ecosystem: Engineered > Bioreactor > Anaerobic >...
CCGACGACACCACGGCAGCTTTCAGTTCGTTGATGGCCGCGACCAGATTCGACTTGTCGGTGGTGGTGAGGTTGGCCAGGTTGCCTGCCTTGGCGCGGACGTCGTTGAACTCCTGCGCGACGCGGATAACCAGGCTTTCGATACGGGTAGCAAGACTCATGTTTTCTCCTTGAGGTGTCAGGACAGCCAGCGGCTTTTGATCACGCGCCGACCGGTGTTGCGGTTGCCAGAAACAGCGAGGCCACCGCGTTGGGTGGCCTCGTTGATCGATTCAGTGGGTGTTTCAAGGGCTGGCGGACTGGCCAGCCCCAGTTGTCGCTCCAGTTCCCGCCAGTGACGTTCCTCGAAGCGATCCAGTCCCGCCGCCGATGCAGCCGCGCGGGCGTAGACGTAGCAGTCGAGCGCCTCATTGCGCTCACGCATCTTTTGCCACTCACGCACCGGGAAGCCGTTGCGGTCGCGGCGGGTGATCAGTTGTTCCGCGCAGAGTTGCTGGATGAACTCAGCATCGATCTTGGGCAGATGGACGAACCCGGCCGGGAACACCGTGGTCAATCCGTCCTCGCCAACATCGGCGCTCTTGCGCAGGTTGTTGTAGAACTCGAGCTTGGCGATGCTGACCGCCACCGAGTACACCTTGATGCCCCGGCGCAGCTTCTTTCCACCCTGCGAGACATCGATGGCGGTCGGCGTGCCGATCAAGGCTGCACCACGAGGTACCCCCTTGACCGCCATCACACGCGAGTCGCGGCAAGCCCGCACAAAGGCGTAGGCCTCCTGCGTCGCAAAGCCGGTATCCAAGGCAAAACGCACCAGCGGCATCGCCGCGCCGGAGGCGTGTGTCCAGGTTTCGGCCAGCATTTCAGCAAGGCGCTTCCACACCTTGTCGCGGGCGGTGTCACCCATCAGCACGCGGTGCTCGACCAGCCAGGACTCCTTGCCGCGCCCAAAGGCCCAGACCGACGCCTCGATGCGATCTTTCTGCACGTCGGCCGCGCCGATCAAGAGCAGACCGCCTTGCGGCACGCTGCCGACGCGGTAGTCCTCTCGCCGCTCGACCAGCCGCTGCCAGTCCGGGGCTTCGCCTTCCTCGACCCAGGTTTCACCCAGTTCGGTGTTCTTGAAGGTCTTGATGGCAGCGGCAGATCCCGACTCTTTGCTGACGGCGGCTTCCCACGCAGCAGCGATCTCACGCCACGAACGCCAGCCTACCGGGCTGTATAGCGACGACAGGTGGAAGCCTGCCGTCTTACCCGGGCCATCGGTGATCATCGCGCGCCACTCGCCGTGCTCCAGCATCCACGTCTTGTGATGCTCGGCAATCGCGGTGTCACACGACTCGCAGATGTAGGCAGCGGTCTCCGGTTGCCCTTTGTCCCAACGCAGCTGCTCGAAACGCAGCCACTGCCGGTGCGAGCAATGCGGACACGGCACAAAGTAGCGACGTTGGTCACTGGCCTCGTACTCGCGCTCGATAGCCGACGAACCTGAGATCGTCGGCGTCGAGACGATGAAGATCTTGCGCCGCGCGAAGGTGCGGGTGCGCGCCTCGGCCAGCGAGATCGCATCGCCTTCACCCTCGACGTCCAACGGATAGCCATCGACCTCGTCGAGAAACAGATACCGCACCGGCATCGAGCGCAGCCCGACCGCGCTGTTGGCCCCGGTCATCACCAGCACGCCACCCCGGAACTCCTTGGCCAGGATGGTGTTGCCGGAATCCCGGCTGCGCGCCGGTGCAATCAGTTCAGCCAGTGCGGACGACTCCTCGATCAGCGGATCGATCCGCTGCTTGGAGTTGCGCTTGGCCATCTCCACTGTCGGCCACACCGCCATCATTGGCCCGGGTGCGTGATGGATCACATAGCCGATCCAGTTCGACCCCATCTCGGTCGCGCCAAGCTGTGCCGCCTTCATGAACACCACGCGCTCGACCGGCGAGGTCGGCGACAGGCAGTCCATGATTGCTTTCAGGTACGGCGTGCGACTGGTACGCCAGCGCCCGGGTTCGGCAGATGCCTTGCTGGAGAGCATCCGATGGCGATCCGACCATTCGGACACGGTGAGCAGCGGGTCGGGAGTCAGTCCTTCGCGCCACGCGCGTTCAATCTCGGCAGCGCCTTCGTAGTCCATGTTCATCAATCCACCCTCGGGCGCATCTCGCCCAGTTCCTGCAGGTGCTCACGCACCGCCGCCTCCAAGGCGATGTGCATCGTGTGAGGATCGACGCCGAGCTTGGCTGCCATTTGTGCCGAGATGCGTGCGGGCCAGTTGAGCCACGCATCGCGTTCGGAGCGCGCCAGCTTGAAAACATGGGCGATGGCCTGCGGCCGATCTACCAGCTCGCCCTTGAGGCGGGCCAGACGCACCTTGTTGGTTTGCGCCTTGACCACTTCGTTGACCGTCCGCGCTTGCAGCAAGGACGTGCCGCCTGCTGCGGATGTTGCCAATGAGGCTGCTTGCCCGTCTCCTGTGGCCCCGCTGGATTCCTGGACGGCGACCTTGACCGCGCGGGTGGCCGTACCACTGCGCGGTGCATCGGAATTGCGCGCCCACTCGCGGTCGACGCGCTCGGCATCAATCGTTCCGTCTGCCTCCGGCGTGATCCGCCCAGCAGCGATGGCCTTGCGCACCGCTGCATCGGACACCCCTCGGTGGCGTGCGTAGGCACGAATCGAAATACCCATATTTCCCCTTCGGGGCACCTTCAATCATTTGTTCGTCATTCCTGCGGATTGAGCTTGGCTTCCATCTGGAACAGCGCGTTCATACGTTCGTCATCAACACCATGAAAGGACACGGACATGAGCAAGCTCGAACAACTCCTGACCCAGATTGCACAAAACAAGCTGGGCATCGAAACCCTGGAAACCCGCCGCTCGGACAGCCTCGATTTCCACGATGTGGCGGTCTGGTGCCTACGCGATGCGCTTGAAGCCGCCTTCAACGCGGGTCTCGAGCAGGGGCGCAATGCCAACCCGTCAGACAAGGCCAACACCTGATTGCGAAGCGAAGAAGCCAAGCAGAAAGCGCTTGGCTTCACTTGAGAACAGCGCGTTCATCACATCACCGTCCACCACATCGAAGGAGCAAGACATGACCACCACCCAACTGACCCCTGCCCAGCACGCGATCCTGGCCCACGCGGTTGAACACACCAGCGGCAAGATCGACTGGTTCCCCGACAACATCAAAGGCGGCGCACGCAAGAAGGTGCTCGACGGACTTTTCAACCGCGCACTGATCACCACCGACGGCACCGACTGGTTTGTCGCTGCGGAGGGCTACGACGCCCTGGGCATTCCGCGTCCCGACGTGAACAGGAAGGGCATCGGTCAGTTCGAAGCCAATCTCGACCGGGTCATCGCCAACGCCGAAGGCGCGACTGCGGCCGCGAGCGATCCCGAACTGGAAGCCTTTGTTACCGCCGCCGAAGCCACGTGGGTCAAGCCACGCACACGCGAGAACAGCAAGCAGGCCGAAGTGATCCGGATGCTGCAACGCCCCGAGGGCGCAACCATCGGCCAGATCTGCACAGCCACCGGTTGGCAGGCGCACACGGTGCGCGGCACCTTCGCCGGAGCCTTCAAGAAAAAGCTCGGCCTGAACATCGTCTCGGACAAGCCGCAGGGTGGCGAGCGGATCTACCGCATCGCCTGAGAACTAGCACAGCGAGTTTCGGCAAAGCCAGAAAGATGGCGAGAGGAGCCATGAATAGCTTGGCTTCTGTCCCCACCAGCGCGTTCATACAGATGTCGTGATTGACGACGCCATACCAGGAAAACCGCCATGAGCACCATGACCATCACCATCGAACGCACCCCACACACCCTGCAGTTCGCAGGCCAAAGCCTCCAGGTCGAAGAGTTGAGTATCCGCCTGCCGTTTGCACGCAAACCTGCCGACCTCGGCGAACTGGGCGGTCGCGAACAGCACAAGGTCTACGTCACCGAGACCAAGGAGCTCACCCCTGCCGAATTCGACGCCTTTGGGCGCAGCCTGCTGGTGTCACGCGACTGGCTGCGTGGCAAGGGTGGCGGCACTGGCGACGGCTACCTCTGCGTCGAGGTCACTGCTCCCGGACGCCCTTACCTCTACGTCAATCCCGAGGGCGGTGATTACGCCCGCTACGTAGCCCGTCTCGGGTAAGCGAAATTGATCGAGAAAGAAGCCAGGAACAGCTTGGCTTCTCAATCGAACAGCGCGTTACTACAGGTGTCGCAACGATCAACCCGGAGAAGACACCATGACCACCAACCAGATACCCGCCACCCAAAACGAAGCCTGGGGTTTTTGGGGCACGATGATCGAACACGCCAGCGCCGCATGGCCCCTGGCCATGAACGCCATTTCGGACGCCACGCACCAGCCCCTCGAATCGGTGCGGACCTTCCTCGACAGCCGCCACGGACGCCACTTTGCCGACGATGTCCAGAACGGTTTGTACCAAGGCCAAGCCTTGCAGGATGCGATCAACGCCGCCACCCAACGTTGGATGGGGTGGACGATTGGCCGCCAGACCAGCAAGCAGTACGGCATCCCGCGCGGCCTGCCTTACCTGACCGGCTTTGTGATCCATTGCGAAATCTGCGAAGAGCTGGCCGCCTGATGAAACCGCCCGCCACCGAACGGGAGCAGGCGCTGCGTTGGCTGATTGCCAACCGACGTCCAGATGTCTCCATCGAACAGGCCGTGCGCGTGATGTGTACCGCGTTGCCCCGCGATCTCGCCACAATGCAAATCCTGCGACGTATCGCCGAGGAAGAAGAGGCCAAACAGCCCGGCCAGCCATTCAACTGGCGCACACTTCCTGGTCTACTGCCTCGCGGATAGCCGTCTGGCCGGTGAATTCCTCCCACCGGCGCACGATCACATCCACGTACTTCGGATCGAGTTCGATCAGCCGCGCGACGCGCCCTGACTTCTCGGCCGCAATCAACGTTGTGCCAGAACCACCGAACGGATCGAGCACCACGTTACCCGGGCGGCTCGAATTGCGGATGGCGCGCTCGACCAGCTCCACCGGCTTCATCGTTGGATGCAGATCGTTCTTCTGCGGCTTCTTGATCGCCCACACATCGCCCTGATCGCGGTCACCACACCAGTGGCGTTGCGCACCCTCGGGCCAACCGTACAGGATCGGCTCGTACTGGCGCTGGTAGTCGGCGCGGCCCAGCGTGAAGGTGTTCTTGGCCCAGATGATGAACGTCGACCACTTGCCACCGGCGGCGCGAAAGGCGGCCTGCAGCACATCCAGCTCGCTGGATGACATCGCCACATAGATGCCGCCCCGGCAGTTCGCCACGGTGGGCGTCAATGCTGCCAACAGGAAGTCGTAGAAGCCATCGCCCAAGTTGTCGTTGAGGATCGCGCGATCCTTGCCGCGCATCTTGTCCTTGGCGCTGTTGGCGTAGTTCACGTTGTACGGCGGGTCGGTGAAGACCATGTCTGCCAGGCCGCCCTGCATCAGCCGGGCAAAACTCTCTGCCACAGTCGAGTCGCCGCACAGCAGGCGGTGCTGGCCCATGATCCAGACATCGCCCGGGCGCGATATTGGAATTTCGCCAACCTCCGGTACCGCGTCCTCATCGGTCTGGCCCTCGTTGTGCGGCTCGTCGCCCGCGATCAGTTCGGCCAGCGCGTCGGCGTCGAAGCCGGTGATGTCCAGATCGAAACCTTCCAGCTGCAAAGCCTCAAGTTCGATCCGCAACATCGCGTCATCCCAGCCAGCGTTCTCCGCGATGCGGTTGTCTGCGATGACCAAGGCGCGTCGCTGGGTCGGGCTCAGGTGATCCAGTACGACCACGGGCACGATTTCCAGCCCGAGTTTCTGCGCAGCGGCCAAGCGGCCATGCCCAGCGACGATGATGCCGTCACTGCCTGCAAGGATCGGATTGGTGAAGCCAAACTCGGCAATCGATGCGGCGATCTGCGCCACCTGATCATCCGAGTGCGTACGCGCATTGCGGGCATAGGGCAGCAGTTTGGCTGTCGGCCACTGCTCGATCTTGTCGGCCAGCCAGTTCATGCCGCCACCTCCATTTCGCGTTCAGTGGCGATCTCGTCGAAAGATTGGCCAGTGGCGATGAGAGTGACCGGCACGCCGGGGTGGTTTTGCTGAAAACGCTTGATGGCCACGTCCACGTACTCCGGCGCAATCTCGACGCTGCGACAAATGCGGCCAGTGCGCTGCGCGGCCAGCATCGTCGTGCCACTGCCGCCGAACGGCTCGAACACGATGTCTCCGGCGTCTGTGTAGGACTCGATGGCGAACTCCGGCAACGCCACCGGGAAGACGGCGGGGTGATCAATGTCCTGACCGATCTTGCCCTTGTGGCGCATCACGCGAATCACTGAGTCGGGGATTCGGGTGTCCTGCGTCGGTTGACCCTTGTGCGTCCAGCCGCCGACCTCGCCATCCTTACCGCGCATCGCCGTGGACGACCCGTCAGCGCGCAGGTGCGATTCCTGGCCTGCGTGCTTGCAAGGCACGATCTTGTTGGGTTTGCGGGTGCTGCGATTGAAGTGGAAAACAAACTCGAAGCTGGGAGCCAATCGGCCCTGCCAGTCGCCGGGCATGCCTGGCCCCTGATCCCAGACGTACCACGCGAAGCGCCGCCACCCTAGCTGACGCATCCAGGACAGCCAGCCGTCCCAATAGGGGATGACTTCGTTGTCGCGGTGGATCAGCCCAAGATTGACCAGCACCTGTCCGTCGCCCGCCATCGGCAGATGTGCGAACACACCGCGCATCAGGACATCCCAATCGGCAATGCCGCCGGAGGTGTAGTCGCGCTGGTTGCCATAAGGCGGCGAGGTGAAGCAAAGCTGCGCGGTGTCACCCTGCATCAGCGTGGCGACCACGGCTGGGTCGGTGGCGTCGCCACAGATCAACCGGTGCGAGCCGATGGCCCAGACATCTCCCTCGCGCGACACCGCCACCACTGGCGTGTCAGGTACGTCATCGGTCGTATCGGGTTCATCGGCATCTACACCATCCTGCGCCGCCGGTTCACCTTCAGTCGACTGGGCATCTGCCAGCAGCACATCGATCTCGATGTTCTCGAAGCCGGTCAGCGCCAGTTCGAAACCCGCTTCGGAAAGCTCCGCCAGTTCGAGCGCCAACATCTCCTCATCCCAGCCAGCGTCAAGCGCCAGCCGGTTGTCGGCGATGACCAAGGCGCGCTTTTGCGCGGTGGTGAGATGGGCCAGTTCGATCACTGGCACCTGATCCAGCCCCAGCTTGCGTGCAGCAGCCAAACGACCATGGCCCGCGATGATGCCGTTGTCGCCATCAACCAGGACCGGGTTCGTCCAGCCATATTCGACGATGCTGGCGGCGATCTTGGTGACTTGCGCCTCGGAATGTGTGCGCGGGTTGCGGGCGTAGGGAATCAGCGCCTCGACCTTGCGGTACTCGACGTTGAGCGTATTCAAAGATGGTGTCCTGAAAATAGAAAACCCGCCGACGACAACCGTGGGCGGGTTTTTGGGGTTGGTGCGAACTGACGGGGTGCGAACTGCGAACCGTGCGAACCTTGGTTCGCACCCTGACGCTAAAAAAGCGCCGCGCTCGCGCCCCCCGCATTGGATTCTGGCAAGGAAGGACCCCTTTTGCCTTGGGCCGCTCGCCGAATCGTCACCGCTGTCCAGAAGATAGCTGAAATACTACCCCCGACCGGGGTGATTTGTTGCAGCCTCGGCCAGCGTCAAAAGGGACAAACGCCGGAAACGAAGGACAAACGCGGCAAGCATTACCCGGCTTGGCCTACGATTTTGGAAGGCGCACGGATGCCTTCGCTGTTGAGCTTTTCGGCCACGATCTCCAGCGCCCGCTGCCAGCGACGCCACGCCGTCGTTCGGTCGCAGGCAAAGCGGATCGTGATGTCTCGCCAGCCGTAGCGCTTGGCGCGCATCCACACAAGGTGGCGCTGCTCGATCTCCAGCCACTGCACCCACTTCATCGTCTCCAGCATCCGGTCGATGGCTTCGGGTGTGGGTGGGAACGGTCGATAGACGTGCTCGTCGGCTGCGAACGTCTCCCACTCCTTGCGCACGATGACAGGCCACGTGTTGAAGTAGCCCTGCACACGCACAGGGGGCAGGCGTCGTCCGGTGCTGGCGGCTTCCTCGAAGCGGGCCGCCACATTCTCAATCGTCCACTCAGTCATGACGCGCCCCTCCGTACAAGCGCTCGCCAATGCGACGCACGATCTCTCGCTCGATGAAGTCCAGACGTTCGTCGGACGCGTTGACCACCAGGATGTGCTGATCACGCCAGCCACGTTCCTTGATGGCGTCCAGATCGGTGGCCTGGGGTTGCAGCCGCCCGAGGGGGCAGCGGTACCGCGGTGTGGGAACTTTCACGTCACACCTCCTGGCCGTCGTCGTGATGCTGGATCGCCCAGTGCAGCAGCGCCAGGGCATCGGCCTCGTTGTCGTCGACAGGCGCGTGCCCGCGCGCGGTGACGGAAGCGATCACATCGTCCTTGCCAGCGTTGCCCTTGCCCGTGGCGTGCTTCTTGATCGTGCCGACAGGCACGCCTTGGTACGGGATCTGGTGGTGCTCGCACCACGCCGTGAGCGTGGCAAGGAAACCGCCGTAGGCGTGGGCAGCATCGGTCGAGACGTGGCGACGCACCTCTTCGAAGTGCAGGCAGTCGATGCCACTGGTGACGGCCTTCAGTTCGGTGAGCCAGCGTTTGAAGCGCAGGAAGCGCATTCCGCCGCCTTCGAAGCGCTGCGGCCGGAAGCTCTCGGAGCCGCTCGTGATGTGGCCGTCACTGCCGCGCAGTGCCCAGCCGGTGGTGGTGCCCAGATCGAGGGCGAGGATGGTCGTGGTCATGGTGTCAGTCCTTATCTGGTGCGGATCTGACGCAGCTGACACTTCGTGACGAAACTCTCCATGAGGCGCGCGCACACGCGCACGCGTAGGAGTTACGACAAACTGCGTCAGCTGCGTCAGACCGCGTGGTTTTCATGGGGTCAGTCGTCCGCGTAGGGGGTGTAGGCAGGGGTCGGCGGGTGCTTGAGGCCAATACCCTGGAACCCGCGCACGCCCATCCCGTTGCGCCATTTGTCCAACCCGCGCGTGATGAGCAGATCGGAAAAGCGGCGTTGTGCGCCGACAAACTCGCCAGAGGCTTCAGCCCACTGCTTCCAGTCGTTGAACAGCTCGGCGGTCAGCGACTTGGCGTTGGGCTCGCGCACGCAGCGCTCATCGAGCCAGCGGCCCAGGGCGTCCTCGGCTTCGAAATACTCCTCCGTCGCGTCCACCACGCGCTGCGGTGGAGAGAGTCGTCCGTGGCGCTGCCAGTCGAGACAGCCCTGCACGGCCCACGCGAGGATGCCGTCACGTTCGGCCAGGAGCTTCTGTTGCAGGCTCTTGTCGCGGCGCTCGGGCGGCACGGTGATCGTGAAAGGGATCAGGTGCAGCCTGCGTTTCATCGCCTCGTCGATATTGCGAATGGCGGGCTTGTGGTTGCCCGCCACGAACAACTTGAACTGCGGGAAGAACTCGAAGAAGTCCTGGCGCATGAAGCGCGCCGAGATCTTGTCGCCACCGGTGAGGTTCTTGAGCTTCGACTCGGCCCAGCGTTTTCCCTGTTCGGTTTCGATGGCCGCCACGAAGCGCGCGCCGCGCAGTCCCGCCATATCGGTCGGGTGCCGGTCGGTGCGCGTTTCCATAAAGGTGTCCATCGGCGCATTGGTCGCGTAATCACCCAGGATGGTGGCCAGCGTGTTGACGAACACCGACTTGCCGTTCGCACCTGTGCCGTACAGGAAAAACAGCGCGTGCTCTTGCGTCGATCCGGTCAGCGCGTAGCCGACCATCCGTTGCAGATAGGACTGCAGTTCCTTGTCGCCGCCCGTGACCTCGTCGATGAACTGCCTCCAGGTCGGGCAGTCGCCGCTGGGCGTGGCTGTGGTGATCTTGGTCATCCGATCGGCGCGCTCGTGCGGGCGCATCCGGCCTGTCTTGAGATCGACCACGCCGCCTGGCGTGTTGAGCAGCCACGGATCTGCATCCCATTCGTCGGTAGTGGCCGCGTGCCTGCGGTCAGCACGCGCCAGGCGTTCCACACCGCCGACCGTTCCTGCGCTGGCCAATTTGGCAGCGACCTTGGGGTTGTCGGCGCGTACAGCCGTCTGGCGACAAACGCTGCGGATCAAGTCCGTGGCCGCCAACGTGTCCTCGGTGCGCCAGCGTTGCCCGTCCCACACCAGCCACTTTCCCCAGCCAGCCACGTAGCGCCAGTCGCGGTGGTAGCGGCGCGTGAAGGACAGCGCCAGCGCGTCCTCCGTACCCCAGACGGATTCGTCGCTGCTGACCACCGGATCAACGTCATCGGCGACGTCGTGCATCTGCAAACGTGGGCCGTGGGTGAGGAAGGTGGCGACATCGAAGCCCTCAGCGATGGCGTCGGCCACGTCCCAGCCCTCGGCGGCTTCCTCGGGCGGGTACAGGATGTGGCAGGATTTGGCTCCCGCCGACAGGATGGCCTGTGCCGCCTGCGTGGCGTACTCCCAGCCCGGCTTGTCGCGGTCGGGCCAGATCAGCACGGCCTTGCCGGCCAATGGCGACCAGTCGGTCTTATCGACCGGAGCGTTCGCGCCGTGCATCGCCGTGGTGGCCACGATGCCCGCGTCGATCAGGGCCTGCGCGCACTTCTCGCCTTCGACCAGCACCACCTGCGCGGCACTGGTCATCCCTGGCTGGTTGTAGAGCGGACGCGGGTCGGGCGGTGCCATCTTGCGCCGCTTGGCATCCCAGGGCCGGAACTGCTTCTTCTGCCCGGGCGGGTCGTAGCGGTAGACAACGGCGATGAGATGGCCTTGGGCGTCGAGATAGTCCCACTTCGCGGTGGCGGGGCCGAGTTCGTCGACCGGCACGTCCTTCTTGCTGGCCTTGCGTACTGGTGCGGAACGCGAGCGTCCGAGCAGATCGGCAGCGGCGTCGAGCACACGCGGAAAGTCGCTCAGCACGTCGATACCGAGGTGCGCGGCGATCAGTGCATAGATGTCGCCGCCATCGCCAGTGGCTCGATCCGTCCACAGTCCGGCCTTCTCGCCATCGAGCACCACCTCGAGGCTGTCGCCGGGACTGCCCAGCACGTCGCCGATCAGGAACTTGCCACGGCGCTTCTTGCCCGCCGGGAACAAGGTGGTCAGAACGGACTCAAGACGCGCGAGCAGTTCAGCACGCAGTTCTTCGCGCTCGACATCACTCAGGGTGCGGCGGATGGGGTCGGGCAGTGGCGCGATGTCGTTGAAGTCGATGGTCATTCGGCCTCCTCACCATCGGCGTCACCGGTGCGCCCTTGCGCGGCGGTGCTGCGGGCTGCCCACGCAGACAGTTCGGATGGTCGATAGCGCACCAGACCGCCCATCAGGTAGTGCGGAATCTTGTACTTGCTGCGCATCTGCGGGTCGGCGAACCAGTAGTACGGCAGGCGCAGTGCGGCAGCGGCCTGCTTGGCGTCGATCATTGGTTCGACATCTCCGATGAATTGCTTGTCGTTGCTCATGTCGTCCTCCAGCAGCGGTCTTGCCACGCGCACATCCGGCATTCGAAGTGGGTCGGATCAACGAAGGCGCGTGGCAGCAGTTCGCCTGCCTCGGTCGCCGTGATGACCTTCACCGCCCGATCCGACATACGCTGGGCAAGCGCCGCGTCAAATGGCACGAGCTCGGTGTAGATCTCCATCGTGTCGGCGTTGAGCGCCGTGAAGATCGCGGGGTGCTCGTGCAGTTCGAGATAGGCTTGGTAAATCGCCACTTGCGCGGCGTAGATGGGCTTGGAGATGGCCAAGCCCTTTTTCTCCAGATCGCTCCAGGACTTGTTGCCGAGGCACTTGCACTCCCAGAGCGCGGGATAGGCGAAGTCCTCAGGGCCTCCAACGACGACGCCGTCGACGTGTCCCTGCAGGCGACCATCGGCCACCGAGAAGCCGAACTGCTCACCGTCGGCCTTTCGGGTGCGCAAGTCAAAACCTGCGTCCCGCAGCCACGCGACCATGCAGTCCTCCATGACATGGCCACGCTCGAAGATGCGCAGCATCCGGCCCGGGGTGTCCCGCCCGTGGTCGATGGGAGCCTTGGCGTATTCGAACTGCAGCGCGCGCTCGCAGGACACCCCGAGGCGCGAGGCCCCGAGGTACTGGCGCTCAGACTGGCGGGCGCGGGCCTGCTGCAACCCGGCATCGACCAGCGCAGTGATCTGACCCGAAATGCTCGAAGTGGAGTTGAAGTCCATCATGGCTTCTTCCCCTTCGGTTCTTCCCAGGGCAGGTCGTCCTCCAGGTCCGCGAACGGATTGGCGGCATCGGGTGCCAGCGGATCGGGCGCAGGGGTCATCCCCCGCACGGGCGGGTATTTGGTGGCCTCGTGGTGCGCGACCATCGCGTCCGACCAGCAGGTGACGATGGCGTCGATTACCCGCAGAGCTTCGGCTTCGGAGTAATCGCCCAGCGGCTTGGTGAAGCCGATCTCGTCGGCTGCCTCGCCGAAGGCCTTGAGGCAATGACGCATTGCGGCCAGTTCGACATCAGACGGATCAATCATGGCGACCTCCGTCTTGTCGATGCGACCTTCCTTGGCCCGCTGCCAGTTGCCGTACAGCGCGTGAAATGCGCCCTGGCAGCGACGGGAACAGAACACCCAGTCGATGGGATAGCGCCGGGGATCGCCCACACCGTGGAGGTTGTCGGTGTGGCCGTAGCCCCGTGCCTGTCGTTTGCAGACCCAGCATTTCACGCCCCCTCCTCGAGTTCATCGAGCAGCAGGCCCAACTGCAGGGCAGCGCCAGCAAAGGCGGCCTCGCAGCGCCGCTTGAAGTCGGGATAGCTCATCGAGCTGCGCGCAATCGCAGTGACGGCGTGAATCTGCGATTCCAGATGCGCGAGTCCTTGATCGGACAGCCACTGGTGGTGCTTCTGCGAGATGCCCTTGCGATTGCGGATCTCGCCCAGCAAGTCCTCTGGCAGCACCGGCCCGTAGACCCAGCGCAGCGTGATCTGGCCGACGACGTGCGGAGGGTTCTGGTCGTGGCCCTGGTACTTCCAGCCGAACAACCGATAGATGGCGCGGTAGTAGTCCGGGTGGAAGCGGCGCTCCCACGATGCGCAGGACTGGCGCAGCAACTTGGAGATCAGCTCCTGCAGCGCATCCGGTGCGCGGTGGTGCTGGTAGCCAGTAGCCTCGTCGATCAGCGCGACCTCGCCAGTGGTGGCAAGAGCGCGCATGATCGTCAGGCAGTTGCCAACGATGCCCTGGCGTGCGCGGTGCAGCGTGCCTGCAATGGCTGCGTCCACCACGGAGGTGGCCACGTCCGCGATGATGCCTGCAGGGAAGAACTGGGTCTGGCGTCCCGATGGCAGCAAAATCGGCCCGGATGATTTCTCCAATAGAGACAATGAGTTAGGTGCAATGTCAGCCAGAAAACGGGCGAAACGGCCACCCTTGTGCGATTCGTGAAAACCGAGAAGCTTGGCCAGTTCCTTGCGGACGTAGCCGCGCTCGCCGGTGGTGAGCACGACTGCCTCGCAGTCGAGATCGCCGAAATGGACGACGCCGTAGTGGCTGGCAGTGAGCATGGATGCGTTCATGGCCACCTCCCTCACTGCGCCCACGACGGTTTGCCCGTCACGGGTGCGCGTTGCTGAGCCGGGGTCTGGTACGCGGGTGCTACCTGCGCTGGTGCACCGGAAGTGCCGCCGCCTGCAGCCTTGGTCGGCACGCCCATCAACTTGGCGTAGTCGGGGTGGTCGGGTTCGACCGCTACTTTGACCACGTTGCGGTCCTGGCCCTTGCCGTCCTTCTCGATGTCGACGCGGGCGAGGAACTCCAGGCCATCCAGTTCGTGGAAGCCCTGGATGCGGCGCGCAGAAGAAGCCTGTGGGCTGTTGTCCTGCGGGTGGACGTTGCGGGCGCTGTTGAGCGCCGCGCGAATGAAGCTGCGCCCCATTTGGCCCCAGGTCGGCCCCTTCTTGGAATGCAGGCCGATGTTCGACCACATCTTGCGTTTGGCGTGGTCACCAGCGGTGACCACGAATTCGGCGGCAAGGTAGATCGAGCCGGTCTCGAAAGACTCGGTGGCGTAGCCGCCGCCCCAGCCCTGCGACGGGTCGTCGTAACCACCGGGCTTGAGGGTCATGCGCACCGGGACAACGGTGCCCTTGGGGATCAGATCAAAGCCGGATTGCTGGGCGTCGGCGTCGTTGAAATCATTCCATGCGGTCATTGCGATTACTCCTGAGATTCGATGTGTGCGGGGGTGGCGGCGCAGGCAGGCGCGGCGGTTGTGCCCGCGCACTTGGCGATCAGCGCACCGAGATGCGGCGGCTCCAGCAGGTCGAGGCGACCGCTGCGGTCTTTGGCCGGGAAGCCGTAGGGATTGACGGTGTGGGTGACGAAGGCGCGGTAGGTACTGCCGTCCTCGGCCTTGATCTCGGCCAGCGTCACGACCTCGTCGACGATGCCGGGCAGCTCCAGGCTGGTTTTGCTGCCTTCGATCTGCGGGACGAACACCTTGCGGTTGTAGTCATCGAGCCGCTCGTCGAGGATCGCCACGAACACCACGTTCTTGCCGCGCGCGTGCTGCAAGTGGGTCAATGCGCTGATCATTTCCTGGCCGAGCAGGCCATAGGCCGCGCGCAGGTCGGGCTTGCCGGAGCGGTCGCTGACGGCACCCGGCTGCGTCTTGCACCACGCGAAGCACTGGCGGGACAGCTGGGTGATCGAATCGAGAAAGAAGGTCTGGTAGCGGTCGAGTTGCGCCGGGTCGCCAAACTTCTCGATGACGTGGTCGTAGTGCGCCTGCGAGAAAGCGCTCTCAGGCGGCAGCGACTTGTCTGGGCCCGCGAGGAACACGAAGAAGTCGCGGCTCTCCGGCCACGAAGCCGGGCGGATGGTGTCGCCCGGCCAGTCGGCCACCGCCAAGTCACCGGCCTCGATGTCGAGGAACAGCGTGGTGGCCGGGTCGAGGTCTTTGAGCTGCGTGGTTTTGCCGATGCCGGACTTGCCCAGCATCAGCAGCTTCACGCCCTTGCGCTCGGCCATCCGCTCGACGGCGGACACAATGGGGAGCTTTTTCATGCGGCACCCCCATCGAGCGTCAGGGTGATGGTCGGCTTGCCTTCCTCGACCGTGCGCGCAGCGGCGAACTGCTCCTGCAGCGCGGTGGGCCAGTTGGTGTAGCGGGACTCGGACACCGACAACTTGATGTCGATGTAGTCCTCGACCTTGTCGCCCGAGGCGACGATGCGCTCGGCCATCTCCTTGAGGATGGTCTGGCTCCAGGTCACCTTCTTGGGCAGCTCGTACTTGACGTGCAGCGCACCGTCGCTGACGTGGGCGGTTCCGAAGTCGCGGCCGGAGTCACGCAGTGCATTTCGGGCCTGCTCGCCATAGCGCTGGAGCTTGGCGGCATCCAGCTTGACGCGCAGCTGCTTGAGGTAGGCAGTGGCCTCGTCGACATTGCGTTCGGCAGCGACGAAATCGGTGATCGGCAGCGCCACCAGCTGGGCGGTGCTCATCGCAGCGAGGTCGGCGGGAAAGATGGTCAGATCGCTCATGGCCGCGCTCCTCACTGGTATGCACGAGTGAAGGTCGAGTGCCGCGAAACGCGACGCTCGAAGGCTTCGACTTCGGAGATCAGGTAGGTGACGCGGGCACCGAGCTTGCAGAAGACCGGGCCGAGCTGTTCCTGCCGCCAGCGGCGCAGGGTCTTGACGGAAAGCCCCCAGCGGATGGCCAGCTCGTTTTCGTCAAGTGCGATGCGCTGTGGCGCACCGGTTTTGGCCGGGATCGGGCCAGATGTTGCGTTGGTGAAGTGGGTTTGCATTTCGATGTGCCTCCTGTATGAAATGGGCACATCGCAGTCTCCGCACGGGTTTATGGGCCGTGTCTGGTTCGATTTATGGGTGCGTTTATGTGTTGCGCCTCACCCGGTATTTCCCATGCGAAACCCACTCAATCACTTCCTCACGTGCAACCTTGTCTCCGAAGGCATCGTCGAAGGACTGGAAGCCGGTGTTGACGGTGACAGCACCATTCACCTCTTTCCACGACATCACGGGCGGGGCACTTCCTTCGCTCCCCCACATCAGCTTGATGATCTTGGCGCGCGCTTCAGTGAGTTCGATGGACGACGCCATGTGCGGGAGCTTGAGCCGCTTGCCATTGAAGAACTGCATCGGCTCCGGCTCACCCACGTTGGTTGTGTAGCCGCGCAGGACACGATCAAAGGCATCGGTATCGAACGCATCTGCGCCATCGGTCACGCGGACGAACTCATCGAGGCCGCGCAGCGTGTGGTCACGTGGCAGCGAGGCATTGGTTCGCCTTGGGCACAGAACAACGCCACCACGCGGCCACACGGTGTCGGCAAGGACTGCGGTGATCTTGTCCTGCGGCGCGCGTGACCATGCTCGGCCAACGAACACCGGTGCGAAATCGTGGGTGCCAGCGATTCGCTGCTCACCGAGGTGCCACAGGTGATTCGGTGTGCGGCAGATGTTGCTGGAACGTCGCCTATCCTCAATGCCGATCAACGCTGATAGATCCGCCAGCCACGAATCCATCTGGATGGAATAGAGGGCGATCCCAGCCAGCGGTTGGACGACGGTTCTACCGTTCAGCGGACTGCAGTAGCTGTAGCGACCGACGTCCTCGTCGACATCGACTTCGACTTCCTGCTCGGAATCGAGAAACGGCACCATCACATGGGTGAGATGGCCTGCGGGCACGATCCAGCGCCTCTGAAGAAACTGCTGGTAGTCGCGCCCGAGCCTGTCAGCCAGCACTGATGCGTCGAGCCGTGGAAGGTTGTCCAGCGCAAGGAAGAAGCTCAGATGCGGCGACATCATCGGCGTCCTCCTCAGAACTGGCTCAGTACGCCGATCTTGATGAGCTGTTCCTGCACGCGCTTGCGGTCGTCGTCCGTCCGGCTCTTGTCGTTCAGCCCGTTTGGCGCGGTGATCTGGACCGCGACGTTGTGCGCCTTGCGGTGTTGCGTTTTGGACATCCGCATGACCAACTTCACCTGCACGAGCGCGTACTGACTCAGGTCTTCGGCGCAATAGTCCTCATAAGCAACCTGATAGATGTTGCGGCCGTCGCGCCGGTCGCGGGTGATTTGCATCTTGCTGGAGAGTTGCCGCACCACATCACGTCCGCCGTACTCTGATGTCTGCTCGAACGGCTTGGCCACCGTGATTTGCAGAATCGAGATGTCGTCGATGCCTGCGACCCGGTCACGTTTGAGGCGGTCGAGCATCTTGGAGGTCGCAAAGCCGAGCAGGTCGAACTGCCGCATGGGCATGTCCTCGATCTGGCCTTCGTGCGCCAGCGCGACATCGCGGAAGACGGTGGCCAGCTCGCGGCGCGCCTCCCGTTCTTCGCAGAACACGCTGAGCGAGCCAGTCTCCGGCTCCCACGAGAAGCGTGCCGACATCGCGGCGGGTTCCTCGTGGTCGACGACCTGCCCATTCGTCACTTGCTGGAACGTGGCAGTCTTGCCATTGAATGTCGCCGTCAGCGTGTGCAACAGCGCCGACTGACCGGCTTCGCAATCATCGTCATCACCTTGTTCGCATGAAAGATCGCGGCGCGTGAATTGCTCGATCAGGATTTGATCCTTCGGCACCTTCGGGAACAGTTCGGCAATGCGGGTGCGCAACACCTCTTGAACGTCGACCCCAGTCTTCGGCACGACGCCCTTGGGGCCCAGGTAGTGGCTGGAGTAATGGTCGCTTTTCCACTGGCGATGCATCACTTGCAGATGCTCAGCCTGATCGAAACGTTCGTCGCGGCGGGCGCCTTGCGCTGGAAAGTCCTGCAAGAGGTGCAGATACAGGGCGCGGCTGTAGCGGTCGCTGGGTGCAGCCAGCACGGCGGCATCGTCGGCACGATCTTCGTTGAGCAGGGACAAGACGGCCTGCACCCCGTAATCATCGTCAAGGAGCATCACTCGCTCGGCGGCACACTCGATGCTGTACTGGGCGGTCAGCGGTAGTTTGCCGACAGCATGAAAGAGCGCCTGACGCGACTCGACTGGCAACTTGCCCTTCGCCGCTTTCGCCAATGCTTGCAACTCCGGCAATGCCGTCGCGCTGGCGCGCTCGAGCAGATCAACCAGGAGGCCGGGGCGCGCGACCTTGCGCACGAGGCTGACGAAGTTCTCTGCGTTCGGGAGGATGTTTGCGCCGTCGTCGGATCGATGCTCGCGCACACGTTTCTGCGAAGGCTGGCTCGCCGCCGCCTTGGTGTTTTTCTTTGTTGTTGAGGCTTGGTCTGCTGGCATGGGCAAGTTCCTTTGACAAAGTGCGCGATTGCGCGAACAGTTAATCGGGCGATTCAAAAAATGCCGACGCGAAGTCGGCTCCACGGGCGAGTTGAATGGTGGTCAGCGCATCGAGGCCTCCTGACCCGTGAGGCCGTAGCGATTAAGGCGAACTTGGATGAACCGGCGATTGACGCCGAAGCGCGCGGCCAAGGCTTTCTCGAAGCGTTCCATGTCGAAAACGCCTGTGTCGCTGCCCGCCGTGATGCGCAGCGCCGTACCGGGGTGGTCGGGATCGGTGGAGGGATGGCGATGGATGGTGATGTCGTGCTCGGATGCAAGCTCTTCGACGGCGGCGATGATGCGCTGGCGCGGCACGAGCAAGGAGCCCATGAACTCGTTGGCGCGCAGCTCGGCGAAGTGTTCTTCCGTCGTTGGTTTTGCGGATAGAAACTTGGACAGATGGTCGCTGTCCGGCGTCGTGGTGCGGTAGGCGCGTTGCATCGTCGGTTCGATGTCATCGAACAACCCGGGGCCCTTACTGCCCTGGACAACCCAGCCGGGAGCGTCGAACACGGCGTGGCCCAGCTCGTGGGCCAAGGTGCTGAGGGCCAGCAGTTCGCTGAGACTCTCACCCACGGGCGAGATGGACACCATCGCGGCGTCGGGCATAGCGGGGTCGAACTCACAGACGCCGAAGACGTGGTTGCCTTGCTCGTCATGCACGGCGTAGTCGGTGCTGACCTCCAGCGCGAAGTCGATGCCGTTGATCTTCAGGCCGGAGATCTGCCGCAGCGCGTCGAAAGAAACGGCATCGATGCTGTCCGCGACCAGTTGCTGGCGCGCGGTCGCGGCGATGCGTTCGACCTCAATGTGCTTGATGTACAGGGGGCGCTTCCGGTCGCAGCACCGGTAGTCGAGAGTCAGTACCGCCATTCACTTCTTCTCCGTCACGTTCCGGCGGTACATCCGAACCAGGTTGCCAACATCATCGCGGATGTCGGGCGGCAGACGACTGGCCTCGACGAAAGCGTCGTCGGCGCTGATGCCAAGGATCTCGGCCGCCTTGCGGATCAGCTCGTCCTTGGGCGGTTTCTCCATGTCGCGCTCGATGCGCGACCAGTAGGCGGGTGATATCTCCAGCTGGCGCGCAAAGTCATTCATCTGAATGCCTTTCTCTTCGCGCTTCTTGCGGATGAATGCTCCAAAGGGCATGGTTGTGACCTGATTGCGTGATTAGTTAACGACGATGGTAGAGGCCAAGAGGCACCCTGTCAACTGTTTCGTTAACGCGCAATGAATTCATGGCTGGCGGGCACGATTACCCTGCGTTGCCATCCGCTTCGGAAGATCAGGCTCACTATCCCTGACGGTTGCAATTCCTCGGAGCCGTCATGAAGAACCTCGAACTCGCATCTCCCACGGAGATGAGCGCCAGCGCCCGTGCTGGCGAAATCGCCGCCATCCTTGCGGCCGCCATCGTCCGCACCCTCGTCGCGGATGAGCCAAAACAGAGAGCAGTTGGCCTTGGCTTCCTGCCCGACCAGCGCGTTCATACAACCCCCTATCAAGAGGAGAAGTTGTGATGAACGAGAAACAAGCATCTGTCGCCGCGCGGATCGCGGAACTGGCGTGCCTGCCAATGTCCGAGCTCTGGACGGTCTGGGATCGGTATTTCCCGCGCCGCCCGGACTACCCCAACCGCACCCACGTCGAGTCCCGGATCGCCTACAAGCTACAGGAGGAGGCCTTTGGTGGCCTCGCGCCCGAGACCAAGCAGCGTCTGGAAGCCATCGGCGCGAAACACTCCAAGATCAAGTTGCGGGCCAAGCCGCGCGAGTTCGATTTCGCGCCGGGCACGATCCTGCTGCGCGAATGGGGCGAGCGCGAACACCGGGTGACAGTCACCGCCGAGGGGCTGTTTGAGTACCAGGGGCGCAACTTCAAGAGCCTGACGGCGGTGGCCCGTCACATCACGGGCGCGCACTGGTCTGGGCCGCTGTTCTTTGGCCTGAGCAAGGGAGGTGCGCGATGAGCGAGATTGCCGCTACCCGCGCCCGCAAGCGCTGCGCCGTCTACTGCCGGGTGTCCTCGGATGAACGGCTTGACCAGGAGTTCAACTCCATCGACGCGCAGAAGGAGGCGGGCCACGCCTACGTCGCCAGCCAGCGATCCGAGGGGTGGATTCCGGTGGCCGACGACTACGACGACCCCGGCTTCTCTGGCGGCAACACGGATCGGCCGGGGCTGAAACGCCTGATGGCGGATATCGAGCGCGGCCAGATCGACATCGTGGTGGTCTACAAGATCGACCGCCTGACGCGCAGCTTGGCCGACTTCTCCAAGATGGTCGAAGTGTTCGAACGCCACGGGGTGTCCTTTGTGTCGGTCACCCAGCAGTTCAACACCACCACCTCGATGGGTCGGCTGATGCTCAACGTCCTGCTGTCCTTCGCCCAGTTTGAGCGCGAGGTCACCGGCGAGCGCATCCGCGACAAGATCGCCGCCGCCAAGCGCAAGGGGATGTGGATGGGTGGCGTCCCGCCCCTGGGTTACGACGTCGACAACCGCCTGTTGGTCATCAACGAGGCCGAGGCGGCAGTGGTGCGTCGCATCTTCGAGGAGATGCTGACCATTGGTTCTCCAACCCAGATCGCCGTCAATCTGACTGCCGACGGCATCACGACCAAGGCCTGGACGACGCAGGAGGGCCAGACCCGCAGCGGTACGCGCATCGACAAGAAGTACCTGCACAAGCTGCTGCGCAACCGCATCTACCTGGGGGAGTTGTCGCACAAAGGGAACTGGTACCCCGGCGCTCACCCGCCGATCATCGGCCGGGAGCTGTGGGACAAGGTTCACGCGGTGCTGGCCAGGGATGGGCACGCACGGTCGGTGGAAACCAAGATCCGGTCGCGCACCGACGCCTTGCTGCGCGGCCTGCTGTACGCCCCCTCGGGCGAACGGATGTACCCAACCTACTCACGCAAGAACGGGCGCAAGTACCACTACTACGTGTCCAAGTCGGAAAGCAGGTTCGGGGCACCGGGCAAAAGCTACGAGCGCTTACCTGCGCCGGAGATTGAGGCTGCAGTGGTGGCTCAGATCCGCACGGTGCTGACCAGCCCGGAATCCATCGCATCGGTGGTGCGCCACATCCAGCGCAACGGCGGTCAGATCGACGAGGCCACCACGGTGATGGCGATGGGACGGCTCAACGACGTGTGGGATCAGTTGTTCCCGGTCGAGCGTCACCGCATCGCCAACCTGATGATCGAGCGCATCGACCTCGTCCACGTCGGCGAGGTGCAGGGCATCAAGGTGAAGTGGCGGGAACTGGGCTGGGACGCCCTGATCGGTGAGTTTGCCCCAAGGGGCATCGGCGCGGAACTGGTGGAGGTCGAAGCCTGATGGACGACACACTGGAAACCTTCGTGCCCTTGACATTCCGCCGCCGGGGCGCGCGGCGGGTGGCCGCCGACGACCGCCACGTTCACGATGTGACGCTGCTGGAGGGGGTGGCACGCGGTTTCTACTGGCAGCACCTCGTGGACACCGGCGAGATGAAGAGTGGTTCGGAGATCGCCCGGGCCGAAGGCTTACACCCCTCGGTCACCAACGAACTGATGCGCCTGAGCCTGCTCGCGCCCGACATCCTCGAACTGCTGATGACCGGACGGCAGCCGCGCCGGATGAACCTGATCTGGTTCCAGCGCAACCCGCTACCGGTGGACTGGGAGGCGCAACGCCAGATCGTGAAGCGCTTTGAGGAGGGCGCATGAGCAAGAAGCACCGGGGCCGGTTCAAGGGTGATCCGGTCACCTATCAACTGCCGAGCCCGGCAGGCGGCGTGCAACTGGAAACCTTTGTGCCCTGGACGCTGGTAAAGCGGGGGTTGAAGAAGCAGGTCATCACGCCCTTGGACGCGCCGCAGGAATTCCTGTCCGAGGCCACCCGGGAGCGGGAAGCAAGGTCGTCAGCGCAGGACACCGCGTTGATGCGGGCGCTCGGACTGGCGCACCACTGGCAACGTCTGCTGGACGAGCAGCGGGCGGCGTCGGTGGCCGAGATTGCCGAGGCCGAAGGCATGGACGTGACGCAGGTACGCAGGGTGATGCGTCTGACGCTCCTGGCCCCTGAGGTCGTGGAACGGCTGGCGGGTTCGCCCGACGCCGTGCTGGAAAAAGTGATGCGCCGCCCCTGGCCCAACAGCTGGGGCGCGCAGACACACGTACTGGCCGATATCATCCGAGGTTGATTTGCCGCTCTCGACCCAAAGCGGGCCTTGACGATTTAGTGAGCGCCTGACTTAGAAAAGATGTTGATGACCAGCACACCGCTAACGATCAAACTCATGCCGAGAAGTGCAGGGAGGTCTAGGGTCTGCTTGTGAATGATCCACCCCACGAGTGTGATGAGCACAATCCCCGCGCCTGCCCAAATTGCGTAGGCGATGCCGGTCGGCAATGTCCTGAGGGTCATCGAGAGGAAATAGAACGCAACCATGTATCCGGCCACGACGATCAGGCTTGGCCAAAGCCGGGTAAATCCGTCTGACGACTTCATGGCAGTGGTGGCAACGACTTCTGCAACGATGGCAACAGAGAGGGGCAGATAGGGGGACATTCAAGTTCCTTCGGCTAGTTGATGAATCAAACGTTTGAGTGCTTCGCGCTCCCCTGAGGACAGGTCATAGATGCCCAAAACTTCAGAAAGCCAAAGTCCATCTGCGGCGAGACGGGCCAGTAGCTTGTTTATGTCGGTTCCGTCATGCACGCGGTCCCCGCGCACCCAATCAACCCACTTCGAATTCACTGTCCGTTCAGAGACGCATGCCGCAAGGAGAGCCTTGCCTCTCTTAGCCGAATCAGCGCAGGGACCTTGAAGGGCTATTCGGGCATACCGCCACGCAGCCGAAGCGCCGGAACCGTCGTCTGCAACTTGCGCTTGAAACTCCTCAGCCAAATGGTCGTAGAGGGCGTGCACCAGGTCTTCACGTGTCGGAAAGTGGTGTTGAACAGCGCCCTTGGTGACACCGGCAATATCGGCGACCACACCGATGGAAAGCGGGCCTCCGCTTAGAAGTTGCTGCGCGCATGCGTCGAGCAGAAGCGCTTTGACGAGTTCGGGCCGCTTCGGCCGATGGACACCTTGAGACATGGGATAATCATAACATTACGAACGTAATGTTTAGGGTATGCCCTTGCATGAGACATAGGGCAACGTCAGGTGCGCGTGACGGTTTCTTCTTTTCGTGAGCAAGAACGCTGAGGTGTTCGCAGTGCGCCAAGGACCGCTTGTGGCCGGTAGCCGAAGTAGCCAGGTGTCCAAGTGGAGTGGTGAGCTGTCCACGAAATACTGGAACAGGTGTCCATTTAGAGTGGAATCTGCAGATACCGCCAGAAAGCCCGGAAACGGGCCTACAGCGCGTTTTCTTGCCCCACCCCTGCCGGATGTACCACCAAGCCCAAAAAACGCCGCCACGGGCCGTTTAGACCTGTTGGCGGCTGTTTGGCTGTCCGGCTGTTGGAGTGGAAGGGCTGTCAAGGGTGGAGGGGGTGGCTGGCGCGGCCCGCAGCGCAGCGAGGACACGGGCCACCCCCGGAAAGCGCAGCGGCCCTTGACTGACCTGGAACGACCCACGCTCCCGGCAGGGGTGAAGGAAAGAAGGGCCGCAGGCCCGTATGCCCTACACCCCTGACGACAGAGGGCGACTCGTCCCCCCCGGAAGGGGGGCGGAGGGGGGAGACGCAAGGCGAAGCCGCGCAGGCCGTAGGCCGTAGGGGGGCACATTGCGGCCCCTGCTGGGGGCCACGATATGCGGGAAGGGGAGCCGCCGCGCAGCGGTGGGGGAACCCCGCAGGGGTGCCCCGTGCCTTGGCACGCCAGCAGCGCCGAGAGTTGCCCACAGGCCGGGTTTCGACAGCGGGCTTTTTTGCTGGTTTTTTTCTTGTTTTTTCTTGTTTTTTCGCGCGCGCGCGCGAGGACTGCCCGCAAAGCCTTATCTGGCGCGGGTTTGCGGCGGTTTTTGAGTTATCCCAACTCTCCCTTTTTTCGGGTTAGCTGTCCCTTTTTTCGGGTCTATGTCCCTTTTTTCGGGTGGCATCCACAATTGACCCCAAAAAAAACGCGGGACAATTCGCCAACTGTCCCATATACTGCAAACGGGACATTAACCCGAAGGGTGGGACATATGGGACAACTTGCAGAGGTATGGATGGAGCTGGAACCCGCACAGGCTCTAGCTTTGGCGCAATTCGTCAAGCGCGTGGGCTGGTCGGAAATCCGAGAGAACGCGGTCGATGACGATGAGGCGTATGTGATGCGTGACGCGCTGGGATTTTTGGCGAAGGCTTTGCAGGAGGCCGGCTATGCGCCGCGCTGATGAACTCTTGCCCGAAGCGCCCAAGCCCAAGCGCGGACGGCCACCAAAGGCCAAGGCGCAGGCGCTGGCCAACTACGACGCGGGCGACGTGGAACGGCCAGCCGGTGAACGCTGGGTGACGATGAGCAACGCGCTCACGCGGGCAGGCCACGGGCTGACGCTGGCGGAAAAACGCATCGTGGCCGCTGCGGTGTCCAAGCTGGACAGCCGCAAGGCGCTGCCGCCCGGTGAAGTGCCGCGAACCAAGCTCACGGCGATGGAGTACGCCGAAACCTTCGGCGTGGACATGAACACGGCCTATGACCAGTTGCAGGCCGCAGCCAAGCAGCTTTACAAGCGGTCGATCACCTTCTACGAACCCGCCCACAAGCGCAGCGGCAAGCCGCTGCCGCCCACGATGGTGCAAATGCGCTGGGTCGGCTCGGTGAAGTACCACCAAGGGGAGGGCTGGGTCGAACTGGCATGGTGGCCGGATCTCATTCGGCACCTGCTCGGCCTCAAAGCGCAGTTCACGACCTACCAGCTACAGCAAGCGTCCGCGCTGCGCTCGGGCTACTCGTGGAAGCTGCTGGAGCTGCTGACGCGCTTCCAGTCCACGGGCACGGCGGAATACACCATCGAGGACTTTTGCGCCTCGATGGATGCCACCGCGAAGCAGGCCGCGAACTTCGCCAAGGTGCGAACCAAGATCATCGAACCCGCCGTGAAGGAACTCCAAGAGAAAGACGGCTGGCTGATTCAGTGGCTCCCGATCAAGGCGGGCCGCAAGGTCAAGGCGGTGCGCTTCACCTTCATGCGTGACCCGCAAGGGCGGCTGCTCTAACGCTCCATGCCTCGGTCGTTGGCGCGGTACTGCTGCCGCTGCTCGGCCATCAGTTCGCGCACCTGCTCACGGCGCTGGCCATCGTTCAGGATGCGGTCGAGGATGGCCGGGCGCATCTCCTTTGGCGCAGCGTTGTAGCCGTCGATCAGCGTCCGCAAGCCTTGCGGCGCGGCCTTCCACTGCTCGCCCCGGTCGCTCCAGCCGCTGGCCTTCGCTTCCCGCTTCGCGGCCATTGCCCGGAAGTCCTGCGGCACGGCTGCCCGTTCGCGCTCGGCCTTCTTCTCGGCCTGCTGGCGGTTCTTCTGCTCGAACTCCTGGCGCACCTTCTCCCGGCGCAGCTCCTCCAGCTCGTCCAGCTTGAGCAACGTCGGCGCCTGCTCAAACCGGATGCGCCCCCGTGCGTAGTCCTCGGCGTTGCGCCTGGACAGAATCGCGTCCTCGATGCGCGGGGCGGCTGTAAGCCACTGTTCGCGGCCAGCTTCGGCCTGTTCTTCCAGCTCGCGCAGTGCGGGCGCGTGGCCTATGCCCTTGTCGTGGAACCACGCCTGAATCTTGTGCTTCTCCCGCCATTCCTCGGCCTGTTCCTTGGCGCGGCGCTCCTGGCGTGTGCCCTGGTCGTGCTGCTCGCTCCACTTTTCCAGCTCGGCGCGGGCGGCTTTTACGTCCTGGTCACGCTCTACCAGGCTATCCACCGAGGGCGGGCGCAGCCGCCCGATTTCTTGGGCCAGCTCGGTGCTGTTCATGCGCTCGATGCGCTGGCGTTCGGCCTGCGCTTCGCGCTCCTGCTGCTGGGCGCGGTCGCGCTTGGCGGCTTGGATGTCGCCCGACAGGTCGAGGATGCTGGCGGCGCTGGCCTTCTCTTGGCGTTCCAACTCGCCCAGCGCCTTGGCGCGGGCCAGCCGCTCTAGCGCGTCCTGGTCGTGTTGCTGGCCCTTCCTGCTGCGTTCGCCGGTGCGCCGCTCGATGGCGCTGGCCGTTGGCCCAAGGTGGCGGGTCGGCTCGGCCTCTAGGCCGCGCTCGGCGTGGCTGCGGTGATCGACCTGGACGGCGTGGCCTGCCTCGCGTAGCCGCTCGTTTTGCAGCGTGGCGAACCGCTCGCGCCACTGCTTGACCAGCTCCTTCCCGGTCTTTTGGTCGTCCAGCTCGCGGGTTTTTTCGCCCAGGCCATCAGGCCCAAGGCGGCGGGTCGTCAGCAAGATATGCGCGTGGTGGTTGCGGTTGTCGCCCTCCTTGCCGGGGGCGTGAATCGCCACGTCTGCGGCCATGCCGTGACGGTTCACCAGCTCGCGGGCGAAGTCGTGCGCCAGCTTTTCCCGCTCTGCGGGGGAAAGCTCGGCGGGCAGGGCTATTTCAAACTCGCGGGCTACCGTCGAGTTTTTGCGCTTCTCGGCCTGCTCGGCGGCGTTCCAGAGTTGGGCGCGGTCGCGTGCCCACTCGGGGGCGTTGTCTGGCAGGATGACGGCGGCAGATTCCACGCCACCCTTTCGGGTGTAGTCGTGAATCTCGCCGGTGCGCTCGTCGGTAATCTTGCACCCAGCGCGATAGGCAGCGGCGGCGGTCGCACTGCGACCAGCCGAACGGCTGACGGTCTTAACGCTGAGGTGAAAGATTGCCACGGGGCTGGCTCCGGCTGTTGGTTTTCCCCCGAAGGGGCGCACGCAAACGAAGTTTGCATAAGTGCGCCCTTCGCTCTCGCTTCGGGGGGGTCGCTGCCGGGTATTCTACCCGTCCGCTCCACAGCTAGTCACCCCTAAAACCGCCCGGTAAAATGCGGCCATCTACCACAGGAGAAAGCCCACATGGCAAGCATTGACGAACGGATAGCCGCACTCGAAACAAAGCTGAAACAAGAGAAGGCCAAGAAGCAGCAGATCGAAGCCCGCAAGCGGGCCGCGCTCGCCAAGGTATCCCGCCAGCAGGACACGCGCCGGAAAATCCTGGTCGGCGCGGCCATCCTCGCCAAAGTGGAGCGCGGCGAGTGGCCCAAAGACAAGCTGCTTGCCATGCTGGACGTGGCCCTAACCCGTGCCGATGACCGGGCGCTTTTTGACCTGCAAGCACCAGCCACAGAACCGGCATTCCTGGACGGCAACGAACCCAGCGAACCACCGACCCACATCACCCGCCCGAAAGGCTAAGGGGCGCTGCCCCTGGCGCGGCTTCGCCTTGCCTCCCCGCCCTCGCCGCCGGGAGGCTCGGGGGGCAGGGTGGCGGGCTTCGCCCTTCGTCCTGCCCCCACTCGCACAGGCTGGGCCGCTCTGGTCGCGTCAAGGGTTCGCCCCGTCTGGCCCGTGTCCTCGCTGCGCTGCGGGCCGCGCCAGCCAGCCGGGGCCGCTTCGCGCCCTTGACCCGCCCGCCGCTGATACCTGCAGATTCCAGTCTTACTTGGTCGCCCGTTCCAGTGCTCGTGGACAGTAGTCCAAAAATAAATGGACACCTAGCTGCGTAACGTGGACGGTAGCAAACGACCCAAAGCGGGCCTTGACGATTTAGTGAGCGCCTGACTTAGAAAAGATGTTGATGACCAGCACACCGCTAACGATCAAACTCATGCCGAGAAGTGCAGGGAGGTCTAGGGTCTGCTTGTGAATGATCCACCCCACGAGTGTGATGAGCACAATCCCCGCGCCTGCCCAAATTGCGTAGGCGATGCCGGTCGGCAATGTCCTGAGGGTCATCGAGAGGAAATAGAACGCAACCATGTATCCGGCCACGACGATCAGGCTTGGCCAAAGCCGGGTAAATCCGTCTGACGACTTCATGGCAGTGGTGGCAACGACTTCTGCAACGATGGCAACAGAGAGGGGCAGATAGGGGGACATTCAAGTTCCTTCGGCTAGTTGATGAATCAAACGTTTGAGTGCTTCGCGCTCCCCTGAGGACAGGTCATAGATGCCCAAAACTTCAGAAAGCCAAAGTCCATCTGCGGCGAGACGGGCCAGTAGCTTGTTTATGTCGGTTCCGTCATGCACGCGGTCCCCGCGCACCCAATCAACCCACTTCGAATTCACTGTCCGTTCAGAGACGCATGCCGCAAGGAGAGCCTTGCCTCTCTTAGCCGAATCAGCGCAGGGACCTTGAAGGGCTATTCGGGCATACCGCCACGCAGCCGAAGCGCCGGAACCGTCGTCTGCAACTTGCGCTTGAAACTCCTCAGCCAAATGGTCGTAGAGGGCGTGCACCAGGTCTTCACGTGTCGGAAAGTGGTGTTGAACAGCGCCCTTGGTGACACCGGCAATATCGGCGACCACACCGATGGAAAGCGGGCCTCCGCTTAGAAGTTGCTGCGCGCATGCGTCGAGCAGAAGCGCTTTGACGAGTTCGGGCCGCTTCGGCCGATGGACACCTTGAGACATGGGATAATCATAACATTACGAACGTAATGTTTAGGGTATGCCCTTGCATGAGACATAGGGCAACGTCAGGTGCGCGTGACGGTTTCTTCTTTTCGTGAGCAAGAACGCTGAGGTGTTCGCAGTGCGCCAAGGACCGCTTGTGGCCGGGAGCAGCCTACTGCGTAGCGATCCACAAGTCGTCCATCTTGGGTCGCCACCGCTACAGGAGTTGCCAACCACAACCAAGCGCCTCTAAACCCGCGCCAGCAAAGGAAGTGGCCTCGAGAACGCTCGCGTGACCACCAGAGAAAACGGAGAACAGAGAGGCGTCGGTGGGGGCGAAAACGGCGACTTCGCAGGGGTGGCGCTCGCGAGGCCATGCCCGGAAACCGCGCCAACACTGGGGGAAACGGGCGAAAAAAAACCAACCGAGAACGGTTGGTTTTTTGGATAGTGGTGGTGATGGGCAGAATCGAACTGCCGACCTATGGGTTATGAATCCATCGCTCTAACCGTCTGAGCTACATCACCACGCTTTAAGGGCAACGATTATAGTTTGCCGGGCGTTCTTCGGTCAATGA
>Ga0209507_1000811_pt1 | contig 29145 bp, 43 predicted proteins | sample AD_UKC028_MetaG_FD_184414 | JGI IMG/M metagenome (GOLD analysis project Ga0209507, IMG submission 184414) | Active sludge microbial communities of municipal wastewater-treating anaerobic digesters from USA - AD_UKC028_MetaG (SPAdes) (version 2) | ecosystem: Engineered > Bioreactor > Anaerobic >...
ATTTACATCTCCATTACAGGAAAAAGTCCCATCAGGATTTTGTATCCACTTTTGTTCTTTCTTTAAACGTTCAATTGTCTGTTTAATACGTTCTTGATGTTCCTCTTTCGAGATCGGCTGGAAGGCCGAATCGAAGTCGGATTCTTCGAATACAAATTGAAGATTCTCAAATAGATTATGAAATTTAGAAATCATATTAGTTCTCTGGAAGATAGATATTTCCATCTACTGTTTCATCAACGATTGTTTCCGACACCGTTATTGTAGTTAAGTTTGTGCCTTCCGCATAAACCGACGTAACTACAGTGTACATTTCATTATTTGCTGTACTATTTTCAACAATAAATTGCCTTCCAACTGTAAAATCAGCGGTTTGATCTTCATATACAGCAAATGTTTTCCCTGTCGAATCTACATCCACAATACCATATAGATTTGCTCGAAACATTCTCAATGCTGCTGCTAATTCTGTGTCCTGATTTGAACCATCAACAACAATATCAGTATATGATTCAAGATTATCTTTATCATAGGTTGTTAATCGAATCTTGGCAATCAATCCAGTCTCAGTTGTAGATGTTATAATCCAACCTTGAACAGAAAGTGGCATTCGAAAACACCAAACCTTACCAATATTAAATACATCCTCAATTGCGGATTCATCGATAACAGGAGTAAAGGAAAGATCCGGATTCAATGTATACGTATCATCATAGGTTAATGAGACTTTTGGTGTGTCATGTTGCCATTGGATATATTTCTCAATACATTGATTAATCTTGTCGAGTGAATTTGACCAAAACCACATATTGTAAGTAAGGTCAACTGGATTTGCTTTCAATGTTTGGGTATTACCATCTATGGTAGCATATAATCCTCGACGAGCCACAATTGTCCGTTGTCGTTTCCAAGAAAATGCTACTTGTGTACGATAGATATTAATAAAGTCTAAGAATGTTTTTCCTCGTTTTTCAGCAACCCAACGACGAGCAATTCCTTTTGGACATAATACAACTCCTTGATTAATCGAGTCAGCTGCAGTATCTCCTAAGGTATTGATTCCTAAAATAGAACCAAAACGTGTATATGCTAATGTTCGAATTGCAACATCATACGAATAGAGAAACGAATCAGCCACGTGTATTTTCTTTCAATATTTGTAAGAAACAGTCAAGAACGAGATTTTCAAAGCTTAAAATTCGAGGTCGAAGATTCTTCGAAAACCACCATTCAGCAAATCCTTCTGGCCCAACGGAGCCACATTTCTTAGCATCCATATATTGTTTGTGCAACAGTACAGACGTAAGAAGAGCTCCCATGCCATATTTTTGCACATATTTAATCGAAAAGTCGAGTTTTACAATTGCATTCATTAACTTCACCAAGATCATAAGTAACAATAACTTTTCCGGACAGATCAGGAATATTTTTCACATTTTTGTTTCGAACTGTATTTCCGGGAGGAACAATACACTGATTACCATCTGATTCCAATAATGTTATTGATATAGATGATATGTTCTTTAATTCTTTAATCCTCATTGCTATTCCTTTAGACATATTCTCGTTTAACTGTTAGAGAAATTATCAAACATTAACTCTCCTTGGTGCAGCCGCATAAATTCTTGTTAATACTGCATCATGCATATTTGCAATCGCCACATCAACCACTTCAAATTCTTCAGTTCCTACATAATTAGCTGGAATAAATTCAGGGGATATTCTAAAATAAGATCGTAATACAACATCAATAGCTACTTCACTTCCAGCATTTGAGCCTTCTAATGCTGTTGCAACATTTCCAAATCTTACTAAAATAGGAAGTTGCCCATCATCTGTAAACAATCCCAATTTTTTAAGTTTGTTCATAGATGGTTTCCATTCAATAAACACATTCGCTGTGTAGGATGTGTAAACAAGATCCTCTGGCACTGAATATATATCCAATTTTTCAGCTTCTGAATATGTTGTATTGGTAGGAATAAATAAAGTGCAGGCTATGCCTATAATGTCTAATGCAACATCGACATAATTCCTAACAACATCAATTGTCCGACGTGGAATAAGCTTCGACATTATATTTTCTCGATTTCAAAACCAAATACAGTTTCCAAATACGAAATCAACGGTTGTATTCCACCGTCATTAAATTCTAACCAAGCATCTTCAAGATCATTAGCAGTCATCAAATCACGATTATGCCAAGTAACCTCATATCCATGTTTTTCGATTGTATCTAATAGTCTATGGTATGAATCTTCAGGTGCTGCTCGAAAATCCTCATTTAGTTTATCAACTAGATTATGGTACATATGTTGTCCTTATCTTAAATAGTCTCGTTTAACTGTTTGTTTGAGTTTTTCCTTCGGAACCAAATTATCACTACAAAAGAAAACTCCTTTTACTTCAAGAGGAGCTCCTTCAAGAGAAGTTAATCGATTCCCCATACATTTGAAATTACCATTTATTACTTTAGGAACTCCGATTAACGAAGTTATTTTATTAAAAGAACAATTAAAATCTTTTCCGACTCTTTTAGGAGCATCATAAAGAGAAATCAATTCATTATTGTCACAATAAAAACTTCCGCGTACGTCGATTGGACATCCTTTTAATGAAGTCAGCTGATTGTAACTACAATCAAAATGTCCTTTTACTTCTTTAAATTTAACAGGAAGTTGAGTTAAATGTAAATCGAATAAATCAACATCATATTTACATGAATATGTTCCATCATCATTTAAAATCCATTCTTGTTCTTTTACTAAACGTTCAATTCTATCTTTTAATCGTTCGTCTCGTTCCGCTTTCGAGATCGGCTGGAATGCCGAGTCGAAGTCGGATTCTTCGAATACGTGAATTAGAGATTCATGGAGTTTAGAGAACATTACCCAATTCCTAATTCTCTCTTAATATCTGCATAATCTATTGAATTATCTTCTTCATCAAAACACTCTTTTGTTCCAGCAGGACCAACTGCAACAGCATACTTTTTATTGTGGGTTTTATCAATCACAACATAAATTGTGATTCCTCCTTCCCAGTATTGATCCCACCAAGTCGCTGTTTTTCCAGAAATACACCATTTAGTATTAGCTCCATAAAAACATGACGCTTTGTGTGATTTTAATTTCACTATAAGGTATTTGTTTGTTTCTTGGATAATTTCAGAACCTTCTTCTTTGGCTTGCTTTTTAACTTCACCTTTAGTTTTTACTTTTGACCTATTTTGGATCAAATCATCCAATGATTCTAAATCGTAGGTATAGATATTAGATTCGTCTTTTTGTACAATTTTACGATTTACAAGGGGATCAAAAGCTTTTACAACATCAATAATATGACGTTGTCTAGTAGGATTTTGTAGATATTGTTTAAGCATCCACTGCAGATATTTCTTGCTTTTCGAAGGATCTTCTTTAAGAAATAATTCAAAAGCCTCTGCAGATACTTTATTAGTGTCGACATATTGTTGGTGAAGTTCTTTTGTGCCTTCTTCAAGATATTTCATAGATAGTCTCGTTTAACTGTTTGTTTTAACTGTTGTTCAGGGACAGGATTACGATAACAATCAAAATATCCTCCAACATGTGCAGGTGCACCCTGGAGTGATGTTAGTCTGTTTCCACGACAAAAAAAATTTCCTCTAACATGTGCAGGTGCACCTTGGAGTGATGTTAGGTTGTTTTGGGAACAACTAAAATCTCCACCAACATGTGCAGGTGCACCTTGGAGAGATGTTAATTGGTTATGGAAACAATAAAAATGTCCTCTAACTTCCTTAAACGTAACAGGAAGTTTAGTTAAATGTAAATCGAAGAGATATACAGTCCCTTCACAAGAATAACTCCCGTCGGGATTTTGTATCCAGGATTGTTCTTTTGCTAAACGTTCTATTTTTTGTTTGAGACGTTCGTCATATTCTTCGGGCGAAACCGGCTGGAATGCCGAATCGAAGTCGGATTCTTCAAATATTTGTTGAAGATTATCGAAAAGTTGATAATACATTACTTAATCCCCAGCATACTTTTTAGTTTAACAACATCTTCAGTTTCAATTTCATCATCTTGCATTAACTCGTTTAAATCTCCAATAATTTTCAAATACTGATATTTTGCTAAAAACTTAAAAGCTGCATTAGCATCATTCCAATCTTTTGCCAGCTTAACATCCTTTAACAACTCATCGGGAGATTTTTCTGGCATCTCAATGCTGCGAGCATCAATCCAAATTTTGCGTAAATCATAAAGTTTTTGAATATCAGCTTCAATTTCTTGTAATTTCGCTTTAGCTAATTGTAAGAATTTCTGTCGTTGGGCTTTTGACATGTTTACCATTGCTTTATGCAACGTATCAAAATCAATCGTATCTCGTTTTAATTCGCCTAACAACATATCTGCTTCTTTAAAGGAATCTTGCATTCCCTTTAAAATCCCAGAATAATCTTGCATGGGGTCATAATCCGGTGGAACAATTCTTGGACCTTTAATCCAAGCATTTGTTAATAGATCATAAACTCCTTCAGATCGATAGTCCTGCAAAGGATTAAACTGTATGGATATTTCGATCGGATGCTGACCAATAAAAGCATCTAAGTCGGTTTGATGTTTTTCAAACCACTTACGAACTTCTTTAGCATCTTTTTCCGTCCATGGGGTTTTTGGAATTATATGCACATCAATATCTGTATCTTCTGTATATTGATTTGTTGTAATTGACCCCACTATGTGAATTTGGTCTGCAAGCTCCTGAATATTAACAGTCGGATGTTGTTGCATTACTTTGTATATCTTAGCTGCAACAGTATCTCGGAGCTTGTAGATACCATTTGGTTGTTTATCCCAAACCTGCAAATCCAATCCGGCTCGAGGATAATCGAGAAGTGATTCTTGGATTAGTTGGATTTTATTAAAAAGGTTTTGCAAGGAATATTCTCAACTTTTAATTATAAATAGTCTCGTTTAACTGTTTGTTTTAACTGTTGTTCAGGGACAGGATTACGATAACAATCAAAATATCCTCCAACATGTGCAGGTGCACCTTGGAGAGATGTTAGGTTGTTGTGAGAACAAGAAAAACTGTCTCCAACATGTGCAGGTGCACCCTGGAGAGATGTTAGGTTGTTGTGAGAACAATAAAAAGTTCCGCTTACAAATTGCGGTGCTCCCTCAAGAGAGGTTAATTTATTAGCATTACAATAAAAACTTCCTCCAACATGTGCTGGAGCACCTTGGAGGGATGTTAGGTTGTTGTGAGAACAATCAAAAGATCCTTTTATTTCTTTAAATTTTACAGGAAGTTGTGGTAAATTTAAACGATAGAGATTTACATCTCCATTACAGGAAAAAGTCCCATCAGGATTTTGTATCCACTTTTGTTCTTTCTTTAAACGTTCAATTGTCTGTTTAATACGTTCTTGATGTTCCTCTTTCGAGATCGGCTGGAATGCCGAATCGAAATCATCTTCCTCGTAGATGTGGATTAAGTTTTCGAATAATTGATAATACATTATTTCATGATCTTTAACAGGACTTTAGGCTTATCAGTTGTAATGAATTCAAAAATAACAGCGTCCTTAACTTCTTTAGTTTCAGTATGCCAATACCCTGCTTTTTGAAGTCCTTCCGCAACAAGATTAGCTATATCTTCGGGATGATCAATCGTAACTTCTTCATTGATGGATTCTTTGATAAGTGAAATGGCTTTAGGTACTAATACCATTTTAAGATACACCATCTTAACATCTTCATCAGGATCAAGTTTAGAAGGATCGACAAAATCTTCCAATGAACTAAGAGCATCAATCATTTCATCATCTGTGGGCCATTCATTAGGAATCTTACCTGATTCAACTGCATCTCGAACAGCTTTGTTATCGTCTGGAGTAAGTTCTTCCATCTCACCCACTAGCTCAAGAACACCTTCAGTTAATGTTTTAATTACTTTCTCTTCATTGTCATCTTTGTTAGGGACTTTACCTTCTTTAACAACCTTCTCGACTAATTCAGAAGAACAAAATGTACATTTACTTTCATTACTCCGAAATGTCTTAAAACAGGCATTACAAAGATAAAGATCAGACTTCTTATTTTCTTTAGCCGCAGCTTTAGGCTTGGGATTTTGTGTATCTTTATCCGGAACTTCTTTCCAAGTCTTGTCATTTTTGAGCTTCGGCTTTGCTTTAGGACCATTTAACTCCTGGTCAGAATAGTCTTCCATACCAATTTCTTCAGGAGTATTTTCGGGTTTTTTATCAGCAGGAGTCTGTTGTGGAACTTCAATAAGCTCGATCTTTGTTTCTTCAATATCTAATCCAGCTTTCTTAAAAGCGTCATCCTCTCGCATTATATTAAGCAATCCCGTGAATTCCATGTTTTACTCCTTTTCTTCCAAGTCATCAATAAGTTCAACCTTCTCACCATTCATGTCTGACCAGAAAGTTGACCCTCCTTTACCCTCCCAATCGATCAAATCCTTGCATCGATCATATACCTGTCCACCACGACACCAAAAGGCTACTTCATGTCGACGACCTTTCTTGGCTCGTGGTTGCAAAGCTAAAGGATGCAGACAGGCAAATCGCATATTAAGCAACTTTTGCACTGAATCCGCAACACATTTTTCATCAAGGATCTCATCCAGGATCGCTAATGCACGTTTATCCTTTGGCAACACCTTTGCACCATTGGCAACAGCTGCATTAAATAACCTTTCCACCCCAGTTGCTGGCATTTTATCAGAATATGATCCTAAAATCCTTAACAAGCGTTTAAACAATTTAAGATCTTTAGCTTCTAAAATCCTTTTAGCTTTACTCATTGGTATTTTCCTCATTTCCACAAATATCATTAATGCTTTCAATCAATGCTTCAATTGTTGCTTGCGTTTGTCCTAATGTTGGATAAAATATGTTCTGAATTCGTTTTAATCCAACAACAGATTCTTCAACTTGATCTACAACAAACGGATCATCAACTTGTATTGATAATTGATGCTGAAGATCATAGTCAACTTGAGCTTCAAATATCATATCAACATCTCCCATTTGTGAGAGATATCGACAAGCAGCTAAGCATTTGCCAGGAAGAACCTTTTCATTGATTTCATTATCGAGAATTTGAGATTCAAGAATATCCAATTTTCCTAAATCCTCCTCCTCATTCTCAATTAAATCTTCGAGTAAAGAATTAACTGCATTTTCCATGTTTCCTAATAGGACTGTGGGATCTGATGCAGTGAGATTCTCTTTGAGATCAAAACATTGTATCCATCGAGTTGCTATTGTGTTAAGAGCTTGTAGAATAGGCTTTTGGAAATGTTCGACAATTGCATCTCTTAATCGTTCTTTACGAGATTCGAAAACATCTTCATCTTGATCCGAATCCAATAATGGATATGATAAATCAAGATATGAATTCTCATCTAATTGCCCATCAAACATAGAATTAAAAGAAGCCCAATGTTCATGAGGAACATGAATTTGGAGTTGGTCCTCAAAGCAGACTGTCCGCATTTTGTCTCCTTCAAGGATTTCAATGTTCCATTTGTTCTTTTGACGTTTGAGATCACCCAATGTAGCCTTGACTGCTCCCATTTGAGATGGAAGGAAAGAAATAGCACTCATTGTAGTTGTCTCGTCTTTGCGAAGCGATTCGCCCATATTTGTTGAGAGATCATAGAAATTCATTTTAGGTTCCTTTTTGCCAAACAGTTATAGGTTCCATTCGACCAGCATAACAATTTTTCTTTGGATATTTACCTTCATATTCCGAACTAACATTTAAACTGATCTTTTTTATCCAAGGTTGAATATGAGATAAAATTTCGTCTTTATGTTGTTCCCATGCAATTTTAGCAGCTTCTGATCGTTTTCCAATTGGAGCTTTAATTTTCCACATACCTAAATGACTAACATGTCCAATTTCTTTCGGCCACATTTCTTTAGGAAAATATTCCTTTGATACATACACAACATATGTTGCTAATTTCTCTTCTTGAAGAGATTCATGGAATTGTGCTGCTAAACTTGGAGCATGAACTTCTTCTCCTCTGAGATACGCTGACAAATCAGATGATGATCGAAGAGGTATAGAATCCCCTGTTCTATCAATCCACAAACTTGTTGAATCATGTAATTTTGCTATTTCCTGCAATGCTATGATCTGTTGTTGAGTTGGTTTTTGATTAAAATCTAAATGCAATTCACCTTTATCAATATCTGAACTTACGCGGATCATCCCTGTATTTTTAGCTACACCATACCCATATGTATGAGGTAATAATATGTCGAAATGAGCACATTTAACCCATAGTATGGTACCATCATTAAGAATCCACAATTTTACAACGTGTTCACCAGGAAAAGTCGATTTTGTCATCAATTGTTTTTGAGTTGCCGGAGGAAACTTAGCTTTAAACCCTTGCTGCAGTTCTGGTAATTCGTCAGATTCCTGGATGGATTCATTTGCAGCCTTTTGACATTCCTTTTGATATTTTTGACGAACCAATACAGTCCATGTCCAAGGCACAGGTTCAATTAATTCATAAGCTGTTTGGTAATCTGTATCAGACCATTTGTATCCTTTAGCAAGTTTTTTTACTTCAGGAAAAATCATTTCTATTTCTATTCGTTTTGGTTTAAATCCCTCTTCTTTTAAAATGTTTTTAAGTTGAATCATTTGCTTTGTAGTTGGTTCTTCATATAGATTTAAAACCAAATCAGTTTCACCATATGTTCGAAATTGTAATGCGGTTTTTTCAAAGTATTTACGATGAACTTCACCTGTACTTAATATTTCTGATCTACCATCTGAAAACACAACCCCTGCAGTTTCAAGTAATTGTTTTTTTGATTCATGGAATTGTGCTGCTAAACTTCGCACATTTCGACCCATTGCTAAAATACTTCTTAATTCTTCTGGCCAATTATCATCTATTGGTTCAATAGATCCTTCCATATATGGGGGATTCAATCTTTGAACAATCATACATTGAATTGGTTCATGCCAACCATTTATTAATTTATTAACAGCAATAACTTGCTCTTTTGTTAAAATACCTCGAGTCCGAACAACAATAGTAGCTTTATTATCGTATACCCAAGCTGGGTATATGCGATATTCTAAAGCTTGTAGTTCCAGAAAACTAGCATCATCATCTACATAGTCAGCATGTTCTTTTCTTGGGTCATTTTCAAAAATACGACCATCAGGAAATACAAAACCTGACTTACCAAGATCTCGACCTTTGGCCGTTTCCTCAGTAATGGATTCAACTTTCTTCTTACCAAGAGCAATTCCTGCCGCTTTGAATCTCGCAGCTGTTTCTTTAGCTTTCCGTTCTGCCTTTTCAATTACGTCATTATAGAACTTCTTGATCCAATTTGCCATTGTACCTTTATAGAATGGCAAAACTTTCATTAGATTCTGAAGATGCTTGCAGTATGCTCCATACTTTTTCGGATTTCGAATATCAGGTGATCGATTTTCAGGCTCACCATACTTAGCTCTATACTTGTCTTGGGAAAGGATATAGTCTCCTCCCCAATAAAGTTGTGCTGGACAGGAGCATGATAATTCAATATCACCATTACTAAACATCTTAGCAGCTAATTTCTTAAGATCCACTTTATTGAGTTTCTTATTCCAATTTCTCCGATCCGCAACAAGACGTTCCAAATCTGGACCAACATTCTTCCATTTAACAACTGCATCATACCAAAGATCATCTTCAGTTGCTGAATGAATTCGAAACTCCCATTTATCCTTTTCCATATTATGCAACCGTATTCCCCCCTTGGCTGCAACTCCTGGAACTTTCTTAGGATTAGAATAGAAATCTGGGAATAGTCGAGTTATGGATTGTTGTTTCTTTTTAAGCTGAGAAAGATTAGCTTCTTGTATTTCAGATTCATATGCTGGTTGGTTCAGAAATTCTGGTCCATCTTCAAGAGCCATTTTAAGCCGATTTGTATCAGTTACATCCACTGTTGCATAACCACCCTGGACCAAACTCAAATCTATAGATACACTATATAGTTTGTATTTATTAATCAATGTCATCACTGATTTTATCTGCTTAGGATTCAAAGTCCCACCAGTGTCAAGGGATATAGATTCATTTGGCACGATTCGTCCACGGATACCACCTGATCTTAAAAACAATCGTTGCAATTCATATGCCTCATCCTCTTGAGAAGTAAAACGCACAGCCTTTAACTTTTTCCAATCCTTGCCCGCAATCGTCGCAGCATGCCAAGCTGGCACAACAACTACGGATCCATCATTAAGTATCAGAAACTTAAGAAATTGATCTTCACCAGCACCCGTCCAAAGACTATTGGGTATGTCAAAAGATATTTGTTCACGTCCCTTAATCTCAGCCTGTAGAGGAGTCAAGGCCATTGGATTAGTACGGATCTTTGTGGCAACAGCTTCATCAACAGATTCATGAAACTGTGCTGCTAAGGATTTTTGTTTTACTTTTCCAGTTAAAATAGCAGGCAACTCTTTAGAAGATTTAATATTAAATGTTGTGCCAATATGTTCTAATACTACGGTTTTTGTATTATGCAAATCACATAATTTTTGCAACCATTTAATCTGTTCAATTGTAGGTTGTTTTTCAAAATCAATATACATCGTTTTATTTTCGGTTGAAGCTATTCGAATTGCACCAGAGACAATCAGTTCGTCAATATCAGAACCAGCGTCATATGCTGTTGAATAATGGATATCATCTACAAATATTGGTGTTCCATCATTTAACAGCCAAAATTTTACTAAATAGCTTTCAGTAGTAGCATGAGTAAAAAGCTCTGATTTCTTTGCAGGTCCAAAATGCTTTACTAAATTCTGTTGAACTTTAGGCAAAGCAGTTTCATTAACAAGAGAAACTTTCTTCTTGTCTTCTTTGAACAAATCTTTCGCATCATGAAAAATGCTATCAAACATTAACCATTAACTCCTCATTCTTGAATTGGTAAAATCGCATTATGGTTTCCCAATACACGATAATTAATTACTTTACCTGTGTCTGTCAAATAGACTTTTTCTATTGCAATTCCCCAACCTTTTGAATCTTCCTTTAAACCCTGCAAGATTTCCGATTTCAACTCTTTGCGAGCACTAGTTACAAGCTCCTGCAATGTCTTCTCAGCTATGAAGTCATGTATCACACCCAATGCTAAGGTCTGTATATTTTTGTCGTGATCAAAGTTCTTAAACAATGCTTTCTTAGCAGATGTAAGATGATAACGCAATGCTCCAGAAATTATGACTTCTTGCCCATCTCTTGTCCAAGCAGATTGTGCTGGAAGATCTACAATTTGAGTTTTAACTTTTACCTTCTCAGCATTTTGGACTAAAAACCAAATTATGTGCCAACCAGGCATTAATTCTTTTACCCAGACACCCCCATCTATATTGTCACGATTCCAAGGCCAACCATTCCATAATTTAGGTGTAACACGAACCCCCAACTCATCAGGATTGATTATCCATAAACGAGGAATCACAGACAATATTTTATCCAGAAGTTGATACAGCCAATCCATTGGTTCTCTTTCTCAATTATGACTTATTGACGTCTGTGGAAGCAAACCCAGCGGCCTTCTTTTGCTAATTTCTCTTGCAATTCTTTAACCTCTTGTTTTCCCTCTGACATTAAAGCTTGTCCGTCAAGATTTAATCCGGCAGCAACAGTCTTCCGTAACGTATTACCTTCAATTTGTTTTACCAATGCTTTTGTATAATACAATATCCAATCATTAATATGTTGGCTGTCAATATCATCGGTTGGAATAATCCTCTTTGTTCCTAACACATACAATGCTGTCGTACCTGTTGGAACATTTCGACAATATAGATAACCACCTTCAGTTGGATCATCATGATTTTCTTCAAAATACCAACGGAAATTAGCTCCTACATAAATATTAAATGTCTTAAAGGCTTCAGTTGCCATAATTAGATCGGTACGAATATTATCCAATACAGCAATGCCTGCAAGAGACCAAGTTGGATATTCGTTCCAAATCCAGTTAGAATTCTTGTTAGGATATATTTGTACAACAGACTTGAATTGTTCCGACAATTGAACTCTCGTTTGTCCGGGTGCATATGTAACCATTTGTGAGATTTTGTATGCGGAATGTGTATTCCAATATCGAACAGCATTATCTATCTGTTGTTCAATTGTAGCATCAGGAGTAGCAAGGGTAAGAGGTTCAAACTCCGCTTTTATCCAAGCAACATATTTAGATTTATCGTCTAATATTGACAAAGCAGCCATTAAGATTTCCTCTTGCAATTTGTATATTGATGGAAATTACCTGGAGCAGGAACAGAAGGAACTTCATCTGTTGGTTCATTATCTTCTTCTGCTTCTGCCATTGCTGGTTCCAAAGAAACAGCATTATATGTTTTTAACCATTCTTCCATAAGTTCTTTAGCTCGAATATGGTGGTAATAAGAAGGATCCTCTTCATAGTAAGGTAGAGCAACTTTTTGCATCTCATGTATGGCTTCCCCATTTATGTTTTGCACATCTAATTGCCCAACTTTTTTGAATATAGCTGGTTGTAATATCCAATGCTCTTCTGTTACTTCTGCATCAAATACACCTGTTGCTGGAACTGCAGGAGCATGAGTTGTATAAACATATATTGTGTTGGGAAAAGAAAAGCCAACTACACCCGCAACTAAACATCCTGCTAATGATGGTGAAACACATATACGTGGAGTATCTGGTTCCCCTTGACAAGACGATGTTGGTTCTCTGGGAAGAAATTTAACTTCAGGACCAAAGTCTGTGGTCGATATATGATACCAAGTTCGTTCTTCTTGTTCCCGCAAATTCAATAGGGATTCACATAATTGATGATACTTTGATATCATTTTAGTTAATCCTTTGTAAATCCAGACAACGGTATTTCATTACCATTCTCATCAAATAGAATATGTTCGTTGGGATTGTCTTTCCAAGCTGAAATACACATTGTTCCATTAGCTGTTGGAGGAGGATACAATATGGGAATTATTTTCTGTTCAGGAATATCATCATCTACTAAATCAATGACACCTATTTTGATGAGATCTTCTAAAACTTGCTCACATTTGAATATAGCAACAAACACCTGATCTTTAAACAGATAGTGTTCTTCGATTCCAGTGTTTAATGTTTGATCAATTAATGATCGAACTTTAGCTTCTACCATCATTTTAATTTTCCAAGATAAAAAAGAAGGGGTGGAGTTTGGCACATCCGTGTTAACTGGAATCCATTCCCTCCACCCCATTGGGGCTAAGTTACTTAGTTGTCAGATTACGATCCTAACACATACCCACTTGCCAGGTTTTGAATCGCACCAGCACAGAACAGCCCAGCGTTGATCGTCTTGAAGGCTGCAGACGACATGAAGCCTTTCTGAGAGATCAAATCACTGGTAGTCAGTGTTGGCGTTGCGAACAGCGGAATATATGGACAGTAAATGAAACCTGCATGCATATAGTCCGGTCCACGGAAACCTAACGTGTAGTTATTGGTCGATTTGAACGGATTCTGGATAACAGTTACCTGATTGTCCAGGACACCAATCTTAATCGGACCAGTCGGAATTTGGACCGTAGGAGCAGGAGCAAAATGATCCTTGCCCAGCTGCTTGATAACTCGAGCAACATTGTTTCCACAAACCATGAAAGTCGCGATACCTCTCTTGGTCTTATCGAAGATGTTGTTCGAGCCTTCTTGGATACGATCCAGGAATTCCAGTTTCTTGAACACCCAAGCTTCACCCTGCGAAGGACGAGCATCCCAAGTCGTTGGAGCAGTTGCAGCATCACTTGATGCCGCAGCAGTATCAATATAGTCCAATCCACGTTGATCAATTGTGAACTTGATTTCCCCACCCAAATACTTCACAAGTTCACTCTCGAGATCAATACCGTGAGCCTTCTTAAGATCGATCTCTGCACCCAGCGACCATTTCGCTCTCAGAGGGAAATCCTGGGCAGTAACAGCCGACTGTGAAACCTCGATGTTCGCCTCGGGCACACCATCCAGATTGCCGTATGCATCAGCCGGAAGATCATACTGATAGTCATAACTAATCAGGATTGTTGATCCAGAGGTTGATCCGGAAACTGTAAAGGCGTACACACCGGCCGCAGTAATGCTCCCTGTACCAGTAATGTAATCACCAGTGATGTTACCATCCTCATCTGACGTACCCAGTTCAGTGTAAGTTGAGCTAACCTTCTGCTCAATCACAACATTTTCCAGGTTAATCAGGCCAGGAGCAAACGAGCAAGTTCCAGACTTCGAACCATCGCCAGCACCAGACACCGTTTCACGCTCAACGTGAGCAATCGCATACCGACGCTCAGATTGACTTTCCGGATGTCCTGTCGTTGAAGACAACATGGTTCCACCTGAACTAACTTCACCCTTGCTGGTACCATACTTAACATCCAGATAGAACACAGCCGCAATTCTACGATCAATTGCCTGAACGATAGAAACTTCATTCAGCACAAGTGTCGGCAGCAATGCAGCAATGACCGGCAGCTGAATACCCAAGAAGCTGATATTGTCTTCAGTTGTAGTCTCGAACAGACGACTGTTCTGCTTCACGCCACATTCGAGGATGGCATTGTACAGACACTGAGCAACGTTTCGCTTCTCGTGCAGGGTAATAGGACGATTGTGCTCTTCGAGCATGTACTTCTCAACAGATGCCAGAAGGGGTTTAATCTTGGGATGTTCCATGAGGGAATCCCGAGCAGCATCCATCTTCCGCATTTCATTTTGAATCATTTCTTGCAGCTTCATCTTTATAATCTCCTTATTATGTCCAAGACTTTAGAAATCCTTTTACTAATTTGTCAGACGCAGATTGTTCTGCATCGACTATCACGGTTTCTTGGATTTTGACCTCCTTGATCTTCTCCGGATGAAGTGCACCCCGACGAGCAACACCAATAATCTTCTCCAAGAGACTATCTACATCATGAAGTGTTTCACAATCTTCGAGAAGTGCTCGAGTATTGGTATCAACCTTCAATCGCAGATGAGCCAAACGAGAATCGAAGTACTCAGCAAGTACCTCGTTACGTCCTGTTAATTTAGCATTGTTTGCAGTTTCAACTAATTCAGCTTGATGTGATTTATGGTATTCATCAAGCTTTGATTCAGCAATTGTTTTAGCTTCTTGCAACTGTTTAGTTGTCGAAGCCGCATCAGCTGCTTTTGTTTCTAGCATTGTTCGAAGACCATTAACTTCGGCTTCAGCAGTTTCTTGAATCTTCTTAATCCTATCTTGCAACATTCGAACTTGTAATTCAGAATGTTCAGATTCCTCTAATTCCTCGATTAACTTTTCACATTCTGCACGAGCAGTTGCTTCTGCTATTTTAAGATTAGTTAATTGTGATTTGATATCAGAGGATTCATTTTCTTTAGTCTTTACTTCACCACGATGTGACTTACCTGACTTATCATAGCAATAGCGAACATATTCATCTTTCTTTAATCCATGTTCCTTGTCACCTGATACTGTTCGAACTCGACCACCTTGGTCAACACATTTGTTGAATTCTTCATCTTCTTGAACTTCTTCGGACTCGGCAACTGAGGACTTTAATTTTTTCAAAGCATCCAATGCTTCATTTTCTGTATCAAACCAACCAGCTACAATTTTATCGCGATTCAAATTTATAACAGCAAATTTCTGTGCTTTTTGCTGTGAAACAATGTCATATTGATCTGATGGGTAACCGGAATAATCTTCTTCCTCTTTTAGCTTTGATTCAGATTCTTCAACTGACTCCATGGGAAGTTCTTTTTCTTCCTCTTCCTCTGGAGTTTCCAATCCCATTTCGCCAGGAGCTAATTCTGGTTCTTCGAGAGGCATTTCTTCTTCAGGAGCAACCATATCACCAGCAAGAACCCCACCTTCTTCTCCCGGAGGAACTTCCGGAGTTGGACTAACACTTACATTAATCCCGGCACTATTCTGGATTGTAGTATTTCCAGCTAAGTCACCCGAAACTTGAATATTAGTTTGCTGACCTTTATCTTCAATATTAACAGAAATATTAGATTCATCAACCTTTAAGGATTCCAGCAGCTTAACTGCAAATGCTCTGTCTCCAGCCTTCATATGTTTGTTTTCTAACTCTCTCTGAAGAGTTTGTGCAACATTCATGCGAACATCAAGAGGTTCCACACCATATGTCGAAGGATCTGCTGTAAAATCAGTTGTTTTATATTGATATGATTCTGGAACAACTCGTTGGACCTTAACACCTTCACCTAACTCAACCTCTTCCAGATCACCTTCTGCTCTTGTAGACATTCCAACTTTGGATCCTGCTCTTAATAGACAATCAACAATTCGACCAGTTGGAGTATCAACTATATCTACAGTTTGATAAACTTTGTTGGATGCTTCATCTATCCACATCTTATGAATAATGTGGGATGTTTCTCGGAGATCTGATTGGGTCTCCATCGGATGTTCAGCATGCCCAAATAGACAGCGATCCGCAAGCTTCTGTTGGAGTTCAGAATCTGAAAGAACTTTTTCCCAAACTTCCTTATCATACACTCGACCATTTGCATTCTTTTCACCTAAATTACAAATGCAATAGGTTGCCCGAGACAATACACTTTCAGGAAGGTTATTTCGATCAGATTCGACTAATTGAACATTAGCTTTTAAGCTTTCTATTAGCTTCATGCTATAGCATCCTCTATCCTTAGTTAATAAAATATGGAGCCATTGATTTATCCAATCCGTGATAGGCTCAGGCTCCCCAAGCCGACAATTATCTTTCCTAACTTAAATAAATTATGATATGACTATAAAACGGTGCATATCGGTAGCGAACCACTGTCTGTTTGAATTAGGAATTTCTTTTGACTCAATCAGAATACGATCCTTTTCAACCTTTCGGACCACACCTTCTTCAATCACTGGATAGAAATTACGAGACAGCATGACTTGAACTGTATCATTCTCTTTAATTTCTACATCAACTGGCTTGGTCTTGTTCAATCCTAAGATTAAATTAGCAATTTGAACAGATTCGTCAGATTCTTCAACAACAGGAGCAGTTACAACTTCTTCAACTTTGCTCTCATCAACCTTAGATTCCTTTGCAGCCTTAGAAATCTTAATTGATGGATACTTAGCATGCACTGCGGAAGCAACTTTCTTTTTCATAGTATCTAAACTCCCTGTATACCATTTAGGTGCTGAACTATATTGATTTACACGAGCTAATGCATTGCGAGCTTGTCCAATGTTGTTAATTGGAAAATGATCTTTGTCATCTTTTACTGACTTAGATCCAGCTGGGAATACAACATTGCCACGATTGCGAACTTCTGCTTTAGGATCCTTTTTAGCTTCTTCAACAGTTTCTGATTCTTTCATTTTACATTCATCTTCTTCGTATTCAGCTTCCTCATTATCAATATTAGCGTAATATTCCTCTTCATCCTCACCCTCTTCCTCATCTCCATCTCGTGTATTAACTACAACACGTCGACCATCTGTATTAACCGAAAATTCACCGTTTTCGGCTTCAAACCGTAAATTGTTTTGTACATCAAAAACTCGACCCATACTTTCGGCTTCTTTTCGATCAACTTTCCACATGGATTCAGGAACAATTCCTAAAACACCTGCATCAACCCCATATCGAATACCATCTGATCCTTTATACTCCCCATCACCATACGCTGTGCCTGCAACTGCAAATTTACCTTCAGGAGAATCATACACTCCATCATTAAAATCACATTTATCTCCCCAAAAACCATGATACATCTCATCTTTCATAACATAACAAATATCCCCGAAGTAATACACACCAGGCTCAAATGTTGTTGCAACAACTTCTTCAGGCTTATAGGCTTCTTTGAGATGTGTTTTGTGATTACCAGCTTTTCGATTCTCTTTCATTTCATTGATTTTAGATTCCCGCATCAATGAAACTCCCTTAGGCAACAGAGCATTAACCGCTTTAATATCCTTAACTCCCTTTAATTCAAAACCAGCATCAGTTTGTCGAGCACTTTTAACTAATCTTCGATTAACAATTTGCTGGACAGCTGCAGCAATAGCTTCTACATCTCCAGCTTTTGCATCTGGAGAATCTGGAATGTGATAATTGGCTTCTTCAACAGTTTCTTCTTTTACACATTCCTCAGTTGGCTCGTCAATTTCTTCTTCATGGGTACGATCCCCAGGTTCATCACAAGCACCCTTTTCCATACGATCCAGGTGTGTGTAATATTGAGGATCTTCTGCTAGATGATCCATGGCAATCTCTTTAGCAAGTTCAGGTGTGTTAGTATGTTCTAACTCAACCTTGATTCCCATCTGCAATTGTTCGGGATCAAATTCATCTTCGGCTCGATTGTCTGCTAATCCACCTGAGAGAATGTCTTTGTGATCTTCCTTTACACATTCCTCATCCTCTGATTTACGCATACCTGGCAATCCAGCTTTTCGCCTGGCTGAAGCTTTATATGGACCAGTACCATCTCGTTTGCCTGGAGACTCATAACCTTCGTTCTTCTTGGACTCACCAATCTTAACAATCTTAGTAACCTTTTCCACACCTTTCTTACGAGCCATCATCTGCTTAGCATCATCTTCATCAAATGCTTCGACTCGCATTTTCTTTTCGACACCATCCACAACAAATGTAACTTCATACACGTGTTTGATGACGCCATAGTCTTCTTCTTGTATATTAGATTCTGCTAATTCAATCTCGTCATCTGCTAAATTTAATTCACGTCCATCATCAAATTTAACAAAATAAACACCTTCATCTTCATTATCTTTTCGAATTGAGGTTGCTATCCCAACCTTTCCAACATAATTTTTTGCCCAACGAGGCAATGGTTCATCATGCCCATGCATTTTCTCACCAGTAAACCTAACTCGTTTTCCTCGATAATCAATCCCTTCTTCTTCCATGAGTGTCTTAATTACTTTCTCTTCATTGTCATCTTTGTTAGGGACTTTACCTTCCATTGTTTCTTCCGACATACCAGCAGCTTCTTGAGCTTTCTTCAAGAGCTCTTCCTCTTCAGGCTCCAGCATACCTTTGCTTTTCATCTTCATAAGATGTGTTACTAATTGTGTGGCGAAGTATTTATTACCCTCTTCTTGAGATGCTGGTGCAAAATCTTCACCAAACTCATTGACTTTGGATTCATTAAAATCAGACATATCTAAATCATTTCGAACCTCATAATGAATTAATTTTTGGATGCCTGGGATTACATTGTTTCTTATCTTTTGTTTAACCTCAGATAATTTTTCTTCTACAACATATTCAGTTGACCCTGCACCTGTCGACATGAAATGAAATCCTAATTTTTCTCTCATTATCTTATCGAGAGTTGGGTCTTCATTGAATGCCTCTTCATCAACTGAAATTAAAACAACTGTTTCTTGGACTTTGGATTCATTCTTAGATTCCACCGTCCGCTGTGCAACCAATTCAACATAATCTTGTTCATCAAGATGGGATATGGTTTCCAATGCTAATTCTTTAATACCCTCATCAGTCATGCGACCTTCATTTGCACCAAATAGATGTGCAAAGTCTGCAGTGAATCGATATTCTTTGTCATTGATTCGAAGCTTAATCCTCTTTTCTGTTTCGTCTAAAAGTTCAATATCAAATTCGTTTCCCTTTTCATCCTTGATGAGAGTTTCAGACAATTTCTTTTTCATATCTCCATCCTTAGATTCCATTGGTTTGGTTTTTGGCTTAGCAGGTTCAGTTGGCTCAGGAGCAGGAAGTTCTTCTTCCTCTTCTTCACCACCCATAAACTCTTCAGGCTCTTCCTCTTCAGGTTCAATTTCTTCTTCCTCTTCATCTTCAGGAAGGATGTATTGTAACACAACAGATCTTTCTAATTGTGCAATATCAACTTCTTGGATGACCTTGTCGATAAATGTTTCAACATTTGTTGGATCCAGATCATGTTCCTTAGCTGAATAAACCGGATCTCCTTCTTGATTAACTAATTGGAGATCGGTGACTTCAGCTTCTTCAGATCTGTCAACAACAAGATAATAATGAACATCATCTGTATGTCCAATGTAGATCTTATCGAAATCGATTTCAGCTGGTTCTTCTTCCTCTTCAGGCTCATCGGTTAGCTCAGGATTAGGCTGTTCCTCTTCCCCTGGCGTGATCTCTTTGTCTGCTTTGGGTTGGAAGGCTTTGTCGAATTCTTTGTCCTTTGGATCCTCAGGAGCTTCCATTAAAGTCTTAATTACTTTCTCTTCATTGTCATCTTTGTTAGGGACTTTGCCTTCAGCTTTAACTTTAGCTAAGTTCCTACGGAGAAGTTCAGCTTCTACTTCTCTCTTGTCATGCTCATATGTTTCGTATCGTTTACCTGTAGGATCTTTATATCCTTCATCCATTTCTTTGTAGAAAGCAATTAGTTCTTGATCTCCCATTTCGTAAATGTGACAAACACATTCGTGCATGGGAATATCTCGCATGAAATTATCTTTGTTGTCTACAAATTCGCGAATCCAATCACGCTTCATGAATTAAACTCCATTTTATTCACCATACATATCTTTACCTTTTTTAAATGTGGAAAAAGGCACATTTATACTTTTCAATAACACACTATTGAAATCTTGATTTAAAAGATCATCTTTTTCATTATATATTTCTATGTATGTAGAATCTTTTATATTTGGTAGTGCTAAAATTCCGATTTTCGCATTTCTTGTTAATTTCATAATCTTATATGGTTTTTCGTGAACGCCTCTTTCCCAAAATTCAAGATTAATTTTTAGTGGTTGTTTTAAAATTAAAACATAAAAATAATATCCATGGCGTTGTTTTTCTTCCCAGTATGTCGTATTTAATGACCCCAAACACCATCTTGTTCCACGACAAAACCATTGAGATGCTTTGTAATCAAAGATATTGTAAATACTACAATATTCATTATCAAAAACTAGTTGACTTCCCGCTTCTTGATGCTTTTTAGCTGGAGTTTGTTTTATATCTTTCAAAAGATTTTTTAATTGATCTGCATCAAATTGATAAATGTCGGTTTGTCCAGGTTGTAATAATTTGTGTTTTAGAAATAAATCGAAGTCATTGATTAGCTTAATTACATCTTCTGTTGAAGCACCATTTACAATTTCTCGGGCCATCCATTCTGTATATTTATTAGAATTTGTAAAATCTGCATTAACTATTTCTTCGAATGTTTCCGCATCAATTTTATCAGCATATTTCTTTCGAGCTGATGCATATCCTTCTTCTATTTGACACAACATTTCAAAAAGCTTTTCAAACATAATTAAAACCCAAAAACAGATCCCACCTTAGCCTCAAAAGTGGATTCTACATCATCACTTGCAGCAGGCACACTTCCTGCTTGCAGATAAATCGTGATTTCATAGGTGCTAGAAGGGAAATCTTCAGGAATGATAACAGGATACTGCCCATTCATTTGAGCATCAGACATCTCAATTGCAGAATTAACCCAAGTTGTGTCTATGGCAAAAGCTTCAGCAACTGTATCCCAAATGTAATTATCTGCTCTGCGAACAATTCGAAAATAGTAAGTGTTACCTGTGTAACCTTGAGCATCAAAGAAAATACGATCGATATAAGCATCCATGCAAGATTCTCCTGTTTAAGACATTTTTACAATAGCTAAAATTAAACCAACAATTGCCGAAAGCATTGCGGTGTATGTTGCTATTCTTAAGAGTTTATGTTCATGCAGATGATCATTAACATTGGATATTACAATATCCAATTTAGTTTGTGTGACATTACTTTCCGCACTCAAATTAGATAAATCTTCTTTGATGTCTTTTAACTGAGTTTTAACATCATCCAGTACCACACGATCTTCCTTGTTCATGGATTCTGATCTCCCTCATCATGATGTTGTTTGTTTAACATTGCCTCTAAATTTGCTTTTTCGCGTTGTGTGGATTCTAAATCAAACATAATGTGTTTGACATTGATTCGAAGAAAATCTAAAAGATCATTTAATGTTGTAAAAGAAGGTTCCTTAATTTTACAATCTGCTAAACACCCACATGTTATTTTGAAGATCTCGTCTGCTTTGAATGTCACTTCCAACAATTGTTTCTGTTCTTCTTTAGTCATGGGATGTTTCCCTAATGATTTAGAATATTGCCACTTGAGGAACTTTTTCTTTTAATAACATAGAAATTCTGAGATGTTGTTTTAACACTGTCCTCATAAAATAATCCAACCCATATTCCTAACATATCAAAAACAATATCTAAATAATACAATCCTTGTCCTGCTTCTTGAAGAGTTATTAGTGATGTCCACACAATTGCAGGATTAAGAAATTTACCTTGCACTAATATATTTTCTTGGAAACCCTTGGATCTATAAAAGATTCGGTTGGACCCAAGAGCATATTGCTCAGCCATTAGCTAACCATCGGTGGAGTATCAATTGAAGAGACTTTAGTATCAATAACATCAATTTTAGAATCAATCGTTGTAACATCACCTTGGAGACTATTAACATCATCACCAACACTTTGCATGTTATGAGATCCAACAGAATATCTCTTAACTACTTGTCCTGATCCATCCTGTTTATGAATTAAGACAACCCACTCACCAACATCATCAGGAGTAAATGTACCAACATAAACCCCTGTTGTTCCTCGTTCGGTTAAGGTTACATCTGGGAAGTTAATGATGTCTTTAAGTCCAGTTGGAAGATAGATTTCAGCAATTACAGTTGCTCCTGTTTCTTTGTTTGGGGCCTGATACACAATTGTTGCAGCATTGTTAACTTTAAAATTCTTTTCAGACATAATCACTCTCCTTGTGCTGGTGGATATTTTGTTATAAAATATTGTTGAAGCTTGATCATTTTTCGAAGATGTCTATTAACTCGTTTTAATTCTAAGAATATTAAGAGATCAATTGTTGGTCGTTTTAATTTAGATTTTGAATTACAATTATTCTTATTTTGTTGTGGCATATTAATTGTTTATAAGATTATCTCCTGTTGCAATTCCATCATTAAATATGTTGGGAGATTTATCCTTTTTGTTTTGAGCAAATGTTCCTGTATATTCTGTTCCATTTGCTCCATACCCTATACCATCAACAACATTGGATGCTCCAGGAAGAACATCTGTTCCAGAGAATTCAATTCCACCAGCACCATAGCTAGTCCCAGTTCTTACTTTTCCAACTACAGGAAGTTTTAACATTCCTATCTTTTCGGCGAATTGATAATCCACACCATCCCGAACATCAGCTTCATCGGGATAATCACCATCTTTTGTCCAGGCAAAGTAGACATCACCACTGGCTCTCTTGGCTGTTAGACGAACCCACACAAGTTTAGGAATTGAACCAGTATTCTTATAAGATACGACAACTTCTTGCCACCCTGTTTCGGTTCCACTTACAATATCAGAATCCAATGAAGTGTAACTACTTGATACAATAGGATCGCTTCCCTGGTCAATAATCTCCAATCTTGGAGGATAAGTCGAATGGTCATCTGCAATCTTAATATACCCACGAACTCGCAAAGTCTCCCCAGGCATTATAGTAACTGGTTCCTGATAGAAACCATGAAATGTCGCCGACTCGCAAGTTAATTTTAATCCCTGTGTATATCCTGTAGGAACAGTAATGGTTTCACTCTCCGTAATTCCACCCTTAGAAAGTGTTTTGATAGCAGAAGCCGTACCATCCACTCCATGCCAGAGAACATAACCGTTCGCAAGAGTCCATTCGTTGTTGTAATCAACGAACTCGGTAGCCCCCAAGAGAGATACATCGGTCAATGTGACAAAGGGACACCGGCGAAATGCTGTTGTATCATTGCTTGTGGTGTTCGAGCAGGTGACGGTGCAGTTGTTGAACCCATTGTTATTCCCGCTGCTTGTGCCTCCGCTCCAGGTGACGGTGCACGTATAGAATCCATTGCTATTCCCGCTACTTGTGCCTCCGCTCCAGGTGACGGTGCACGTATGGAATCCATTGCTATTCCCGCTACTTGTGCCGCCAGACCAGATGACTGTGCAAAGATAAAACCCGGTACTATTCCCACTGCCTGTACCTCCAGTCCATGTGACGGAGCAGAGATTGAATGTGTTGGTATTTCCGGCACTTGTGCCATTAGACCATATAACACCACAGGTATGGAATACACTGTTGTTCCCGCTACTTGTACCACCAGACCAAGTAACAGTGGAGTTATGAAACCCTCTTGACCAACCAGAGGCCCATCCGCTCGTCGGACCAACGCCATAATACCCACCATCTACAGTCAATCCCGTACAGGCATCAAACCCAAATCCCTGTCCTGCTGTAGCACAGTACATCCAAGCATCGACTCTGGCATTAACAGCATTAGCAATACACTTTTGAGACGATCCAGACCCACCTATGATCTTAACGTTTCGTGTGGCAAGAGCAATTATACAAGGATAGTTCCCCGCTGTTTTTGCGGCAGTCAATCCAGCCGTAACAGTGATAGTGGAAGCAGCAATTCCCCCAGCAGCAATAACACGAGTTTCATGTTCCTGTGCCTTTTGTAAATCACAAATTGAAACCGTATCACCAGCAGCCCAGATGTCCCCAGTGACATTTGTGTCTACGCTCAATTCAGTCTGACCTATAGCTTCGTCAGCGGACAATCGAATAATAGGATTAGCTGGTTCGGCACAGAGAATCTTAATATCGAGATACGTTCCGTCGATATAACCTGTCGTCATACACTCAATAGTCACTTTACTGGCAAACGGATGTCGAGTATCTCCAGTGGCCCAGGCTCCATCGGAATTGCACAACAATCTGCCTTTGGTGGCAGCATTTGTCCCATTAATAGTAGTTCCTGTTTTGATCTTAAGATGCTTAGTCGTAGCTCCAACATTGAAGAATAACATCCCTGGTGTGGTTGCATGGCTGGTAATAGTCAATCCTGCAATACCATTAGCAAAACCCGATTGATCTACATCGAATTCCACCGAATGACCTGCAGCAATGACAACTGTGTCATTATCAGCAGGGACACCTGTGTCCCAAGTACCGGCAACAGACCACTTACCTGATCCTATAGAAGTTATCGTAGCCATTAAACAACTCCACCTTCCACAGTAATCACCAATTTTCTACGTAAAACTTCGGCAACAAGATCAGCATCTGAGCAATTCATCAAAATCTGAATCACGGGATCAGGCTCAGGAGTATGTGTCAGATCATACCACTGCAATGCATAAGCAATCCAATCATCATCAGTTACATATGTTCCCAACGGAGCGTTCATTGCCGCTGTGCAACCGTCAGCAAAACGAAAATAGGCATAATCTGAATTATTCCAAGTATATCGTCTTATCAGTTCTACAGTCATTTTGCTTCCCCTCTTACATAAAGTTGTATGTTACGTTTCTTTACTTCTGCTACCAATTCATCATCTGTTAACCCAGAAATATTAGTCTTTGGCTCTTCAGGTGTCTTTAATGCCAATTCCCGAAGATTATTAACCACTGATTCTACATCTTTATCCTGACACTTTAGGGGAACTCGACCCAGGACATCATCCTCAATTACAACGTAATGATGATTATTCCAGTCATATGATTTTATGATCTTCATTTAGATCACCTTATTAGATTTTTAGAAACAATCACATCACCAACAACATTAACCAATACAACACAATCTTTGATAACCTTTGGTAGATAAGAATTCGTGATTGCAGTCTTTCTCATTTCACCAAGAATTCTTGTTGTTAAATCAAGTTTGCTCATGTTACCATTCTTCCTCTTCTGGCAACTCATCCTTTTTCATTTTACATTCGACTTCAGGTTCATCTTCTGGACCAACCATTTCTTCTTTTGGCTCTTCCAGATTGCCTTCAAGATTTCCCGAAGCTGCATCAATATTAGCATCAACAGTGTTCATAAGATATGTTTCAATATGTTCTTCTTCAATCTGATCCACCAAAATATGAAACAAATCTATCGTTGCCTCTTTGAATCGATCAAGAGCCTCAAGTCCTTCACCATCATTTGTCAACTCTTCAATCTTATCAAACACTTCTCTTGGAAGATCGCCAGTTTTGTGTTCTGGCTCATCGACCCCCTGGACTGGAGTATCTGGTGTATCCGAAACTGGCGATTCCTCGTCTCGTGCCATTTCTTCTTGAACCACTTTATTTACATTTTCAAACAACTTTTCATAGTTAGCTCTGGTCATCCGTGATCTCCTTTTTGATTTGGTCTACTAAATATATTTGAAAATCCTCTTTTTCGACACCTTGATTTATAAGACTCATTTTCATGCTTTTAACAGCTAATCTAAAATTCTGTTTCTGCTCTTTACACAATCGACTTTCTATTCTACACCAAACTTCTTTGGATAAAGATCCTGTTTCAAATTCCATTTTCTCTTTTCCTCGTTATTAGCTTTTCTTTTGATGGGTCCTTGTTCACCCTGGCAGTACTCACATATCCAGTATTCACTATCTTTCGATAGTGTCATCTCGCTATTACAACTGCCACATTTTGGCGATTTAAACGTTTTCACTTCTATTCTCCTCTTTACTAGCTTTTCGATTTGTTAGCTGGGGTTTTCCATCATCTGATAACATATCTCATTTTGTCTTTCTAACAGTTGAGGCAACAACATTGCATATTCAAAATTACCATGTTCACATTCTATTGCTACATGAGTTATCAGAGATGAATATCCAATTAGCTTTCTAAGATTCGATGTGTGTGTATCATGGATTTCTTTTAATGTTTTAAATACCGATTTGGTTTTCAACTTATTAATTAGGTTTATTAAAAGTTCCTGATTAGAAGGCACATTTTTAACCAGATTTTGAGCTTCATCCAATTTGCCCTCGTTTAATAGATAAATGGATCTATTAAGGATACTGGTTAAGGCTTGATTATGTTTATAAAACTTTTTTAAGTCATTTATTTGGATTTGGAGTTCTAGAGGAGTCATTGATTCTTCCTTGAAGTTAAATATCATTCATTTATTGCGTCCAAAACTTCTAATGCTTGAATAATAACATCAACTTCTTCTTGGCTAATATCTATATGATCGTTAGGACCAAGATTATTGAAATATTGAATTAGTTCTCTCAGATTCATTTTTAGATTTCCTTGATGTCAACTTTGATAGGTTTAAAAAGTGTTCCTTGAAATTGCCATGATGCGTAATTACGTGCTTCAGATTTTGATTTAAATAATGTAGCATAGTATAGTTTATCCCATTGTTTATCAAAATCATCCCAATATAGATTTTTCTTTGTTTTATGTTTTAACACCCAAGCTTTCATTTTTAGACTTCCTTGATTTCGACTTTAACAACTTTAAATGGTTCATTTATTTTAGTGCACACTATTGCAGTAAATGCTTCGCTTTTCGTACAAGATAATAAAGCGTGTGATAAAGGTCCCCAAGCTCTTGCGTAGTCATCCCAGTACAAATTTTTCTTTGGATGATGTTGTTTAATTACCCAAGCTTTCATTTTTTAGATCTCCTTAATATCTGTCAACTTTCGCATTATTAATTTAGAAGTAGACTGAGATTGACGTTCAAGGAGGAAAACTCGTTCTCCTGGACAACATGTTTCTTTTTGATTTTGGAGACCATTTGGAAGAAACAAAGCTCCTATTTCTATTGCATGTAAAGGAAGTTGTTGGAATGTTTCGTAGTCAATGGTATCAAGAGGATCGTCGTTCATTGATCTTTCTCCTTAGTTTGGTTTACTTTAAACCTGTTCCATTGCAGTTTGGGCATGGATCATTACAAGCTGGATCTGGTTCAGGGTGTATACATCCTGTTCCCCGACACCTTGAACAAATAATTGGTGTTTGACCATTTTCTTTTTGTATTGCATTAATGATTGCTTGGCGAATTGAAGATACTGCTCCAAACTGTGTCGTCTCGTGCAATCTTATTCCCCTCCCATTTGACGACCATCGAAAGATGACTTTACCTGTATATTGTGCTTTGCTTAATTGCTCTTGTAACCAATCAAGAAGTTCAGTATCCGAATAATATTCTTTTTGCGACGATTCAATAATGACTACCTCATTATGCTGAGCAGCTGATTTCTGTTGTTGCAAAAGATCTTGAATTAGTTTCTTTTCCAAATATATTGCTCCATTGCCATAAGGTCTTAATCCATAACCAGGAGCAGTTAATTTAAGTTTTTCATCATTAAAATCTTCAACCCCAAAAACAACATCGGCTGGAATACCTAGATGAAAATCCATATCTTGACCATAGAGATAAAGATTTCCTTCTTTAAATTGGATTCGTTTCGGAAATGGATTAAACATTTCTCTAGAAAGAATCTCTTCTTCAAAGTCACTCATTTTTAATCTTTCTCCAATAACATCGCATGTCGATTTTTTATCTCTATCCACTGATCTAACGAGATTCCTCGTTCGGTTCCTTTGCGTCTTTTACGAACTTCTTCATCTGTTGGGATCGGAAGGAAATCCCAAATGATCTCGTATCTTCCGAACAATTCTTGTACATAATCTTCAAAGTACTTTCTATCGTTCTTTGACAAAAAGAATACAGCATCATCTACAGCCACATTATACTGTGCATCCAACCAATTTAATACACACGCAACCATAATTTGGCGAATAGGGTTTTCAAGTTTGGGATCAAATGTGTATTTTTCAAAGAAGATCGTTCGTAAAGCATCAGCTTCGACAAGAACAGCAGGTTGATTATTCTTTATCCATTCACGACATTTAGTTGTCTTACCAGAAGCTGTGGTACCTACAGGAATATAGATTGTCATATCAGTCAGCCTTTTTAAATTCCCATGTTGCAGAGATATTAACCCCACTCCAATCTTCGGGACTATGATTATACATTCCTTGTTCAATTCCAACAGTTACATAGTCCGGAACCAACGCAGCTTGCTTATCAAAACCTGTGCCACTACACCCATGCATTAGAAAGACAAAACCTCCTACTAAAACCAATAGCATGATTTTCATTTTTAACTCCTAATTAGATGTATACCACCACTTCCAACCCAAACAGGTTCAGGCATCCATGTCTTCTGATCATTACACATCA
>Ga0209507_1000814_pt1 | contig 29041 bp, 24 predicted proteins | sample AD_UKC028_MetaG_FD_184414 | JGI IMG/M metagenome (GOLD analysis project Ga0209507, IMG submission 184414) | Active sludge microbial communities of municipal wastewater-treating anaerobic digesters from USA - AD_UKC028_MetaG (SPAdes) (version 2) | ecosystem: Engineered > Bioreactor > Anaerobic >...
TCGACGAACGCTCGGTGACCGACCATGTCGCGTGGCGCACCGAACAGTTCTTCGCCGCCGGTCTGCCCGACCCCGCGACCTTCCGGGAACGCATCCCCGCCATGGTCGGCGTACCGGTCGCCTTCTCGGTCCATTCGCTGTGGCCTTTCTATGCCCGGTTCTTCCACGAACTGGGTGTCCGCGCCGTCCTTTCGGAAAAGATAGTGCCCGAAGGAATACACCGGCAGGAAAGCAACTACTGCTTCCCGGCCGAGATAGCGCACGGCGCCATTGAGGACCTCCTCCGGCGCGGCATCGACCATCTTTTCCTTCCTCACTTCCGCGACATGCCCACCATCGAAGCGACCTCCGCCGAAGCGTGCGTCTGTCCGCTGACGCAGGGACTCCCCTACTATGCGAAACACGCTTTCGGCCTCGACGACGCGAAGATACTGCGCCCCGTCGTATCCTTCAAACACGGCTGGGACGCCTGCCGCGACGAATTCGGTGCGGTCGCCGAGAAACTCGGCCTGCCGCGCGCCGACGGCCTGCGCGCCTTCGACGCGGCGAAGGACCATTATCTGCGCTTCATGGAGGACTACCGGCGCCGCGGCCGCGAACTCATCGAGGAGATGCGCCGCAATCCCGACCGGCTTTACGTCGCGCTCCTCGGCCGCCCCTACAACGCATTCACCCGCGACGCCAACATGGGGATCCCGCGCAAATTCCTTTCGCGCGGCGTGACGGTCGTCCCCTACGACCTCATCTTCGACGAGGCGGCCGGCATCTTCCCCAATATGTACTGGTTCTACGGCCAACAGGACATGAAGGCGGTGCAGACGGTGCGCGACATACCGAATCTCTATCTCGCGTGGATATCGAACTTCTCCTGCGCTCCCGATTCGTTCATGCTCCACTATGTCCGCTGGATGATGGGCCGCAAGCCCTATCTGGTGCTCGAGATAGATTCGCACACCGCCGACGCGGGGCTCGACACGCGCATTGAGGCCTTCCTCGACATCGTCGAGAGTTACCGCCGCCACGCGCTGGCGGTCGAACCGCCCGCCGACCGGAAACGCTACCGCCTCGAGAACCGGAACGGCGACATCGTCATCGAGGACCGGAAAAGCGGAGAACGGTTCGGCATCCGCGATGAGCGGGCAACATTGGTCTTCCCTTCGTTGGGCGATCTGGCGACCGAAATAACGACCGCCGCCGCTTGGAAACAAGGGGTCCGCGCCGAACATCTGCCGGTCGCCGACATCCATTCGACGCAGGTGGCCCGCAATGTCGCTTCGGGAAAGGAATGTATCCCGGCGTTACTGTTGCTGGGCACCGTGCTCCAGTATCTCGAACGCCGCTCTCCACGCCGCCCCGACGAAGTGCTTCTCATCTATGTCCCCAGCACGACCGGGCCTTGTCGAACCGGACAATATCATGTGTTCTACGAACGCCTCTTCGATGAACTCGGTTTCGAGAATGTAGTGGTCTTCGCCCCGAACAGCGACAACTCTTACCGCGAACTCGGCGTCGGGTTCGCCCGCGACATGTGGCGCGGCGTGGTCCTTTCCGACTACTTCACCGACGCGCGCACCGGCATCCGGCTCCTCGCACAGGATCCGGCAGCCGGGATGCAGGTATTCGAAAAAGTATGGCGATCGGTGGTAGAAGCGATGGCACAGGATGACCGAGTTCTTGATCGAACGGTCACCCACGCGGCACAGGAGCTGGGGAGGATACCGAAACGCCGGACCCTCGACGATATCCGCAAGGTGCTCATCGTCGGCGAGATATATGTCCGGCGCGATGTCTTTTCGGTACAGGAGTTGTTCGATCTGCTCATTGCCGGCGATATTTTCCCCAAAGCGACCGGCATCGGCGAATGGGTCCACTATACCGACTGGTCCCAGCGTTACCTGCTCAGAAAAGAGAGACAATGGCGCGGCCCGCTGACGATCCTGCGCTCGGCATGGTTGCGCAAACGCGCTTTGCTCGCCGTCGAAGGCTGGTGGATGCACCGCGTCGAAGAAAAAGTAAAGCGGGAGATGCTCGCTACCGGACTTTTGCCTGCGGCACCCGATGATGTCGATGCGGCCCTCGAGTTCGGCACAAAGGAGTTCGTCTCTGCGGAACTCGAGAGTGAGGCGACCATCTCGCCCGCCGTGGCCGCGGCCGGCATGGGCGACGGCTACTCCGGTGTCGCGATCATCGCCCCGTTCGGATGCCTGCCCGGACGGCTTATCGAAGGGGTCTACGCGCCGTGGGCGAAATCGCGCGGCTATCCGGTCATCGCACTCGAGAACGACGGACAGCCTTATCCGCCCAATACCGTCGCCCGCCTTGAAGTTTTTGCCGCCAACGTGAATCGCTATGAACGGGCCTGAATCGGCCCACGTTTCCGCTAAAGATAAAAAAAATGGCTCCTCGTGACAGACTTGAACTGCCGACCTAGTGGTTAACAGCCACCCGCTCTACCGACTGAGCTAACGAGGAACCTCGGAAAACATCGTCCCGCTGCAAAGAACGCCTGCGGATGCCTACTATAACGAGAAGTTGCATCGAGTCAACAATTTTTTTTAGTTTCTTTCGTAAACATCTTTTATAGTATTAAATACAAGCAGAAGTCTCTATAGTGACTAGGGAAAAAAATAATTCACTTTTTTCTTGACTGTTTCATTTTTACATGTAATGATGGAGGCGTGGATTAAATTCAACATTCCCCTCCCACCCCCAGATATTGGCGGCCCCGCAAGGGGCCGCCGTCTTTTTCCCCCGCTTCTATGCGACGGTCGGATGCTTCATAAACTTGACTAACGCCCCCATTGACATTAAAAAACAACCGTACAGTAATGGAGGATCGCATGACGGCGCACATCGAGGTCGAAAGGCTCTCTAAGACTTATCGGCACCCGATGAAGGTATGGAAGGTCATTGAAGCGGTTAAAGAACTCTCTTTTACGACCGACCCGGGCGAGATCGTGGGTTTCGTCGGCCACAACGGCGCCGGCAAGACTACCACTATCAAGATGCTCATGGGCTTCGTACGCCCCACCGCCGGCCGCATATCGTTATTCGGTAAGGCGCCGGGCGATCCGGCCGGGCTCAGACGACTGGGATTTCTGCCGGAACGCCCCTATTTCTACAGCCATCTGACCGGCCGGGAACTGCTTCGTTACTTTTGCGGCCTATCGGACATCCCCGGGGCGGCGGCCAAGGGACGTATCGAGAACACCCTCCGCATGGTGGGTCTTTCCGATGCCGCCGATCTCACGCTCAACAATTATTCGAAAGGGATGCTCCAACGCATCGGTATCGCGCAGGCGGTCATTCATGATCCCGAACTGGTGGTGATGGATGAGCCGATGAGCGGGCTCGACCCGATCGGCCGCCGCGAGGTGAAGGATATCATCCGCGAACTCAAGAAGAATGGCAAGGCGGTCCTCTTCTCCTCGCATATCCTTGCCGATATCGAGGACCTCTCCGACCGCATCCTTATCATTGAGAACGGGGTGCGCCGCTCGTTCGGCCCCCTTACCGACATCATACCGAAACAGGACATCTCGTGGCATGTATCCTTCGCGGCGCCCGACCGCGACCGCGAGACGCTCTTCGCCGCCTTCAAGGGACTTCGCGCGACATCCGGCCACTTCACCGTGACGATAGCCACCGAACAGGAAATGAACGCCACGATCGCTACGGTTCTCGATAAACGCTACACCATCATAGAGGCGGGCCCGATCTATCCAACGCTCGAAGAGGTGGTTTTCCGAATGAAAGAACGTTCGGAAACGGAGGTGCATCATGGGTAAGATACTGCTGGTCGCCCGCTACACATTTCTTGAGATGGTGCGGCACAAGGTGCTTTATGCCTTTGTTTTCTTCGCTTTTTTCATACTGGGACTCGGCGTGGCAATCACTCAGATGACCATCGGTGAACCGCTCGACATCATATCGGATATCGGACTAGGCACCATCGAGATATTCTCGACCATCATCGCCATCTTCATGGGAATCACGATCATTCAGAAAGAGATTTCGTTGCGCACGCTCCACCCGCTCCTCGCCCGGCCGCTCACCCGCCCGCAGTACATACTCGGTAAATTCTTCGGCATGCTCCTGCTCACGCTGGTCGGCATCTTCTTCATGACGATCATTCTGTGGGTCATGCTGTACTTTTACGGCGGTCCGGAGCGGATGACGGTTTATCTGCCCTCACTCTACACGATATTCCTGCAGACGGCGCTGGTCGTATCGGTCGCGGTCCTCTGCAGTTCCTTTGTCGAACCTGCGGTCGGCGCGATGTTCACCATTTCATTCTATCTCATCGGCGCCACCTCCTACAATCTCGTCTATCTCATCAACAAACAGTCGAGTGACCTGCTCAAGAACATTGTCAACTTCCTGCGCTATATCCTGCCCGACTTTTCCAACTTCAACATCAAGGACAATCTTGTCTACGGTCGCGGACTCGAAAATATCAGTCTTTCGTTCGCCACTCTCTACGCCGCCGCCGGCATACTTATAGTACTTGCCGTCGCGGTCATCGCCTTCAACAAAAAAGAGCTCAACTGATGTCGCGGGCGGTACTCATCCGCTACGATGAGATCGGGACAAAAGGAAAGAACCGTGGCTGGTTCGAAGATATGCTCGTCGGGAACATCAAGAAAAGTATCGGATCGTTCGGCAAGGTCCGCAAATTCCGCGGCCGTATCGAGCTTCTGCTCGACCGGGACGACGATCTGCCGCAGGTCATCACGCTACTCGCCCTGATCCCCGGCATATCGAGCTATTCGCCCGCCGCACGGCTGCCGCTCGACGCCTCATGGGAGGACATCGAAGCGGCGGCGCTGCCGCTGGCCGACCGTGCGCTCGCCGAAGGCCGGACCGTGTTCCGCGTCACTTGCACCCGCGCCAACAAGCGCTACCCGTCGACCTCGGTCGATCTGCAGAAACGGCTCGCCGGTACGATCCTCAAGGCGCGCGACGGCCGCTTCACCGTATCGATGAAGGATTTCACCTTTGAGCTCGAGATGGAGATCGACGCCGATGCGATCTATCTCTTCTCGGAGCGCTTCCCCGGGACCCTCGGCCTCCCGGTCGGCTGTGCCGGTGAGGTGTTGACGCTCCTGTCGGGCGGCATCGATTCGCCCGTCGCCGCGTATCTCACGATGCGGCGCGGCGCGCGGTCCCATTTCATCAGCTTCCATTCGCCGCCGCACACCACCGAGGAAAGCATGCGCAAACTGCGCGACCTGACGCTCGTCCTGCGGCAATATCAGGGGACCGGATCGAGACTCTATATCGTTCCCTTCATCGATATCCAGCTCCTCATCCGGGCACGCTGTTTCGAATCCTACCGGACGATACTTTTCCGCCGGATGATGTTCCGTTTCGCCGAAGCGATAGCGCAGCGCGACGGCATGAAGGCGCTGGTCACCGGCGAATCGCTCTCACAGGTCGCCAGCCAGACACTGGAGAATCTCACCTGCATCAACGACGCGGTCGAAATATTGCCGGTCCTGCGGCCGCTCATCACCAACGAAAAACAGGAGACCATCACCATCGCGAAAAAGATAGGCACCTTCGAGGTCTCTATACGCCCCTGCGCCGATTCCTGCACCGCATTCCTCTCGAAGATCCCCGCCACCCGCGGCAAACTGGCCATGGTCCGCGCCGAAGAGGATAAACTGAAACCCGAGATAGATGCGCTGTTCGCCGCGGCGCTCGACGCCACCGAGATACACGATGTCTGAGAACATCATCATCAAAAAGAAGACCACCGTCCTCTCGCCGCAGGTCACCGATGTCAAACGGCTTCTGCGCCGTCACCGCCTCCATTCGGTCTGCGAATCGGCCCACTGTCCCAATATCGGCGACTGCTTTGGAAAAAAGACCGCCACCTTCCTCATCATGGGGAATATCTGCACCCGCAACTGCCGCTTCTGCGATATCGGGAACACCTCCCGGCCCGATCCGCTCGACCCCGCCGAGCCGGAGAATCTCGCCCGCGCCGTGGCCGAACTCGGCCTGCGCTACGTCGTGATCACCTCGGTGACGCGCGATGATCTCCCCGACGGCGGCGCCGAACATTTCGCCAAGACCATAGCGGCGGTCAGCGCCGTGAGTCCCGCGACGCTCGTCGAGGTGCTGACCCCCGATATGCGCGGCAACCCGGACGCTCTGGGCGTTGTGGCCGATGCGCGGCCCGATGTATTCAATCATAACGTCGAAACGGTCCCCCGCCTCTACGGAGAGGTACGGCCGCAGGCCGACTACCGCCGCTCACTCCGGGTCCTGTCTTTCATGAAGGAACGGGGCCTAACCACCAAGTCGGGACTCATGGTCGGACTCGGCGAGACCGATGATGAGATACGGGAGGTCCTGCACGACCTCAAAGTATACGGCTGCGATATCGCCACCATCGGGCAATACTTTCGGCCGTCGCATGCCCATCTGCCGGTCACCCGCGACCTCACCGAAGAAGAGTTCGCGGCGCTCCGTGCCTACGGCCTCTCCATCGGACTGCGCGAGGTCTATGCCGGCCGCTTTGTGCGCAGTTCGTTCAACGCCGCCGAGGTGTTCGCCGCAACGACCCGATAAACACGCTGGCCGAATACCGGCTCTCCCCTTGTTCGAAAAACTCCATTCCTATGTGTCGGATGGCACCATACCGGCCGATAACTATCTCGGTCTTATTCAGGTACTCTCTGGATACGGCGCTTCGAACCAGAATGTGCGCGGCATTCTCGAGACGATGCAAAAAAAGCCATTTCACAACCCGGAAGTCCGCTCTCGGCTTAATTCAATGCTACAGGGAAAGAAATAGTCACCGAATTCAGATAACTATTCACACCGCGCGTAATCTTGTTCTTCGGCGGTGGCTCCGGCGACTCCTTCTAACATACCTTTTTCTTTAAGATAATCAATTATCGCAAAATCAGCAATGCAATTATCTTCTATAGTTAATATCCTTAATTTTGTTAATTTTTGTAATGAGGAGATATCTTTAATTTGATTTTCTCGAAGATAAAGCGTGTCTAGATTTGTTAGGTTTGATAATGGTCCAATGTCCCTAATTTCATTGTCACTAAGATACAATACTTCCAAGGACAATAATTCCTTCAAGGATGAGATTTCTTTTATTTTAAGATTTTGCGCCAAGTTCAGCGTTTTTATTTTGTTTTTGCCTCTCAAAGGATCAATATCCGAAACCCCCCCGCCCCCTATATTCAAGTATTCAATATCAATGGTGTTTCTTAGCGGCTCAATGCTCGTTATGGGATTTCCATTAAACTGCAACTCCACCATCCACGGCATCTTCTCCAACCCGGTCAGGTCAGTGATACCGGCACTGATACATTCGAGGAAGGTCAGATTTTTGACATCCTTTATTCGTACCGGTTCTTCGGCGGATATGTATGCATGAGACTTAACACAGGCTAGTAGATGCGGGTCAGGAAAGTTTATTACCTCATCCATATTGACGACATCGTCGTCTGTCGTTTCATCGTCATTAAGCGGTTCTTCACCGGGAGTACATGCGACGATTATCATAAACAGGGCTGGCACTAGCGACAATATCAGACGGTACATGATCCCTCCGTTCCGTTTTACCGGATCTATTCTATATAGATTTGTCGTCCGGTGTCAATCTAGTTGTTCAGTAGCTTGATCCCCTCCCCTATCGAGATGAGGTTGGATTTCAATGGCTTGATGGGTATGAGGTTCGGGAAGGTCAGTTTGATGAGCGGGTCGAATTCGTAGATGTTCCCGTTCGGGTTTGATAAACCCAATAGACTTGACAAACACCACGGCTTATGTTGACAAAGTGTGATGTTTCGCCATTTTTGTGTTGCCAAAGTGTGATTTCTCACCGACCGCATGGTTGCGGGAACGACACGGTGACTCCCCGTTTTCTTGACAATCCGCATCCTTTGAAATACAAAGCGAGGCTGGCTTGTTATTGTGTCGGTTCATACATACCTATAAGAGGAGGTAACCCGTGAGAAATCTTGTTCTTGTTTCCGTTTTTACCCTCGTCGCCGCGCTGGTCGGCTGTAAGGGCGCGTCGCAGAATTCCATCGACCTGTTCCCGACCTCGGGCGGCGAAGTGATCGCCGAATTCGACGGCGTGAAGATCACCGATCAATATCTCAAAGCCTATGTCGATCAGCTTAATCCCTACCTCAAGGCGCGTTACAATACCCCGGAAAAGAAAGAAGAACTCATCAGCAAGATCATCGAAGGCGAACTGCTTGCCCGCGAAGCGCTCAAGAAAGGCGCCATCAACGATCCGATACTGTTGACCAAGCTTAAATCGACCATCTCACGCCATTACCAGAGCGTCACCCTGCAGAAAGAGATCGAAGGGAACATCAAGATCGGCGACGACGAGATGAAGAAATACTTCGATGAGCACGTGAAGGAATTCGTGCAGGCCGAAAAGGTGAAGGCGAGCCACATCCTCGTCAAATTCGACAAGAACAAAGCGGGCGACCGTGAGGCGAAGATGGCGACCGCCAAGAAGGTGTTGGCCGAGGTCAAGAAGAAGGCGAACGATCCCAATTCGTTCAACGATCTGGTGACCAAATACTCCGAAGATGAAGGAAGCAAACGTCGCGGCGGCGATGTGGGCTTCTTCGAGAAGACCGAAGAGGGCGGCCGGATGGCGAAAGAATTCGCCGACGCGGCTTTCGCGCTCAAAAACATCGGCGACATCAGCGAGCTGGTCGAATCGCCGTTCGGCTTCCATATCGTCAAACTTACCGCTCGCCGCGAAAAGGTCGAAAAGAGTTTCGATGAGGTCAAGTCGCGCATCGAATCGACCCTCAAGGCCGAGAAGCGGAAAGGTTCCTACGACGAAACGGTCGAGAATATCAAGAAGGGCCTCAATTTCAAATTCAACAAAGAGGCGCTCGCCAAGTTCGATCTGGGTGTGGCCGATAAGGTCGATCAGGCGAATCAGGAATTCGAGAAGAACAACAATCAGCCTACTCCTCCCGGCGCCAAGCCGCTTAACCCGGTGAAGCTGCAGGAAGCGATGAAGAACCGGCCGAATCTTAATCCGGCCCCGGGCAAAGCCCCGGCTCCGGCTCCCGCTCCGGCCCAACAGCAGTAACGGCCGATGCCGTTCCTCGTTCTCCTTCTCGTGTTGGCGGCACTGCCGCTTAACGCCGCCGAACAGGTGCTTAATACCGTCGCCATCACTGTCAACGATGACTTCGTGACCCTGTACGATGTCAAAAAGGAGATCGCCCCCGGAGCGCCCGATGCGGTCAGCGCTCAGCAGATCGCCGACCGCAAAAAAGAGGTGATGGAAAAACTGATCGCCGATCTTCTGGTGCGCCAAGAGATCAAAAAACGCAACATCATTGTCGGCGATGCAGAACTTGATCGCGCTATCGAAAACGTCGCGTCACAGAACCGCATTACGATAGACAAGCTCAAGGAAGAGATCGCCCAGCAGGGGCTTTCGTGGGAGAAATATCGCAACGAGGTGCTTCGCAAACAGCTCGAAATGCTCTCCCTTAAACGCGATATCGCCGTGGCGACGCTCGATATCGATGAGACCAACCTCCGCGATCTTTATAAGCGGCACTTCACCGGCGGGATACTCTACACCGCCTCGCATATCGTTCTGCGGGTCGAAGGGACTTCGGCCGATGCCGATGCCTACGACCGTATTTCCGACATGCACCGCAAGATAACCTCCGGGGAACTCACCTTTGAAGAGACGGCCGAGCGGTGGAGCGAGGATGCCGCGGCAAAGAACGGCGGCAAACTTCCTTCGTTCCGGTTCAGCGAGATGGATCCGAAGTTCTCCGAAGAGGTCGCTTCTCTTGATCCCGGTAAGATATCGCGACCGTTCCGCACCCGTTTCGGCTGGCACATCGCACGACTCGACAATGCCGAAAAGACCGAAGTGCCGAAATACGAAGAGGTCAAAGAACGGCTCCGTTTCATGTTCTATCAGATGCATCAGGACAAAGCCTTCGACAGTTGGCTTAAAGGCAAACGGCAATCGAGCGTGATCAAGGTGCTCTTCTAACCGCACCATCGGGAGGGTCTGCATGAAAGTCGCCCTCATTACCGCATTACTGTTGGTCGTCTTGCCGCTGAAGGCGGTGGATTTCGATTTCGACCGGACGCTCGAGCGCTTCGACGAGGGCAAGTTCATCGGCGGCGGCGCCGGGTTCTCCCATGAAGGCGACGACGAACTGTTCGGCGTAACGATACTCGGCGAATTCCGCTGGGAACCGGCCGGATTCGGCTTCAATGTACCGCTCCGCTGGCTGGTATACGATGAAAACAACGACACCGATACGGTCATCGGCATGCCGACCTACGACTGGGACGACGTCCGTGACTACGTGCGCCTCATCACCTACGCTCAGTATGGGCATCCCGACGATGAGGTCTACCTCTATTTCGGCGAACATGAGAACCGCTACATCGGCCACGGAACACTGGTGGGAGGCTATTTCAACAATATCCGCCTCGCCCGACCGAGTCGCGGCATCTACACCCTCTTTCAGACCGATTGGGCGGGGGGAGAGCTGATGCTCAGCGACGTGGCGCCCCCCGACATCATCGGCGGCCGCGCCTATCTAAAACCATGGAGTTTTATCGACAAGGAATCCTATGCGAACAACTGGGAGATCGGCGTCAGCTGGTTCTCCGACATCTTTATGCCGGAAGAGGTGACCCGCGACCTCGTCGGCTCTTGGGCCGTCGACCGCGTCTTCGATTCGGCGATAGGGATCGATACCAGTTTCCGTTTTCTTGCCTTTGACGGCTGGCACCTCACCCCCTACTTCGACTGGAATCTGCTTCGTTTCGCCGGCAACGGCATACATGGCGGCATCATGCAGACATTCGACATCCCGCTGGGCGGGGGCGATGATCTGCGTATCGAAACGAAATTCGAAGGACGTATTTTTGAACGCGACTACTCGCCGCAATATTTCGGCACCTTTTACGACATCGAGAAATATTACTTCTTCGATGATAAGACCAAATACCGGACTCATGCCTCGCCGCTTCTTGGCAACGGACCTTGGTATACGGGCTGGTACGGCGATGTCGTGTTCACCATGGTGGACCTCTTCGCGGTCGGCGGTTCGTTCGAATGGAACGAATACCTTGACACCACCCGCGGCGGTCACCGTACGGGACGTTTCGGCGTGAACCTCTTCGGCGACCTGATCCTCTTCGACCGCCTTCGTTTTTCACTGTTCTTCACACGGGCCGACGCCGGTCGGGGCGAATTCTTCGACATCACGCACACCCGGTCACTCCTTTCGACATCGGTCGCATATACCATCAACGAATATATGGGCGTTTCGGTCCGCGTGGGCAACGGGTATCGCCTCGACACCGCCGCCGGACTCAATGGCCGCTATCGATCAGAGATACAGTTCGGTATCGGATTCACCGCCGGCTACGGTTTCTGACGATGCGGCTCCTTCCGCTTGTCATCCTCCTTTCCGTTTCCCTCTTGCGGGCGGCAGATGCCGATAATCCGACATTGCCCGGCATCGAAGATATCATCCAGAAGAAAAGCGTGGCGACGGCAAAGATCGCCGGCATCACCCTCTATCAATCCGAAGATTCGGTACGCGTGGTCATCCAACCCTCCGAAAAGGTCGATTTCAAATATGATCTGCTCGCCGGCAACGGCAAGGACCGCATCTATATAGACCTCAAAAAGACCACCGCCGACGGCTTTACCGTACCGACGGTGACCGCCGATTCATTCCTGCGGGCCATCCGCCTCGGGAAACGGGACGACGGGACCCGCATCGTTCTGGATACCGGCAAGGTGGAGAAATACAATGTCATGGTGATGGAAGAACCGTGGCGCGTCGTCATCGACTACATCGGCCGGAAACAGGCACCGCCCGCCCCGTCCGCCCCCGCCCTCCCGACGCCACCGGCCACCGGCAAAAAAGGGACACCGCCCCCCGCCGTCAAACAGCCGGAACGGTTCGTCATCGTGCTCGACCCGGGCCACGGAGGCAAGGACTCCGGCGCCCTGCGTAAAGGAATATTGGAAAAGGACATCGTGCTCGATCTGGCCCGTATCATCCGGAAGAAAGCGGCCAAGGAACACCCCGATGTCTCGGTGATCCTCACCCGCGACACCGATATTTTTCTGCCGCTTGAGGAGCGGGCCGTCATCGCCAACAAGAACGACGGCGACCTCTTCGTCTCACTCCACGCCAACGCCTTCAAGGACCCGGAGGTCGGCGGGCTTGAGGTCTACCATCTCAACAACCGTTCCGACGAATACGCCGAAAAACTGGCACGCGTCGAGAACAGTATGACCAACGACAACTCCTTCCTCAACACCATTCTCGTCGATATGACCATGAGTTTCTACATCGGCGATTCGCAGAAATTCGCCGAATCGGTCGGATTGCGTTTCGGAAAAGAACTGAAGCCGTTCAATGTTAAACTGCGCGACTGGCGCAAAGGCGCCCTGTTCTATGTTCTGGTCGGCGCGCGGATGCCCTCGCTGCTGGTCGAAATCGGCTACCTCTCCAATCCGCAGGAGCGGAAACTTCTCCAGACGAAAAAGTATCTTGAGACCATCGCCGATGCCATCCTCGACGGGGTACAGGAGGTGCGCAAAAAGCACACCCTTGCCAAGGATCGGCCATGACCGGCGGTCAGTTCATCGCCATATTCCTGTTCCTTCTTTTCTCGGCGCTTTTCGGCATGTTTGGGATCGGCGGCGGCGCGATCTACACGCCGGTCCAACTTTTTCTCGGCACCTCGTTCAACGAGGCGGCGACCCTCACCCTCTTCCTCATCACCGTCACTTCATTCTTCTCCGGCTTTGTCTATATCCGGGCGCAGCTGGTCGATGCGGGGCTCGTCGCGACGCTGGCGGGGACCAGCTTCGTCGGCAGTATCTTCGGCGGCTGGAGTGCATCGCTTCTCCCTGAATCGCTTCTGTTGGGCCTCTTCTCTTTCTTCCTGTTCGTCAACGGCGTCCACCTGACCGTTTCACGCAGCGTTGAGGGAGGCGAAGAAGGTTTCGCCGATAACCGTCGTTTCTGTTGGCAACGGACCGTAGCGGGAAAAACTCTACGCGTCTATCTGCCGCTCGCGCTTCCCACCGCGCTCCTCTCGGGATTGTTCGGCGGCATGGTAGGACTCGGCGGGGGCATCGTGATGTTACCGCTCATGATCATCCTGCTACGCTTCCCGATAAAGGTCTCCATCGCCTGCAGTTCATTCCTTGCCGCTTTCACGGGGTTGGGCGGATTCCTCAGCCGTCTGCCGCACTATCCGATAGACTGGAAATTTGCTCTCTTCGCGGCCGCCGCCGTCGCACTCGGCTCGATGGTCGGCGCCCGCTGGACCGTCCACAGCTCCTCGAAAAGCCTCAAGCGATTGCTGGGGCTGTTCTTCGTCGCCATCGCTGTCGTGCTGTTCCTGCGGGGCGGCTAGGCGCTACTTCACCTTCGCGGCGATCGTCTTTTCGATGAGTTCTTCCTTCGGGATGAAGGGGAGCGTGATGTGGTCGCGGCCGGCATTCTCGCGGTTGTACTGGGCGCTCGTCTCGATGGCGTGATCGTTGCGTGCCCATGCGCGGCGCGAAACGCCCCCCATGACATCCCACGGCATCGCGGTCGAAAGTATCGCATCAACCCGCGCCGAACCGTCGAGCACCATACCGAAGCCGCCATTGATCGATTTACCGATGCCGACCCCGCCGCCGTTGTGAAGCGCGATGAGGCTCATGCCGCGCGCCGCGTTCCCGGCGAAGATGTTGGTCGCCATGTCGGCCATGATGTTGGAGCCGTCCTTGATGTTCGAGGTCTCGCGGAACGGGCTATCGGTCCCGCCGGTATCGTGGTGGTCGCGGCCAAGCATGATGGGCCCCACCACCCCGTCGCGCACCATCTTGTTGAATTTGAGCGCCAGCGCCGTCCGGCCCCACGCGTCCTGATAGAGTATCCGCGCCTTGGTGCCGACCACCAATTTGTTCTTCATCGCGTCGCGGACCCAGAGGTAATTGTCGCGGTCCTGATAGCGGAGCGGTTCGCGGCAGGTCGAGATATAGTCGGCCGCCGCCGCGTCGGTCTTTATAAGATCCTCTTCCTTTCCCGACAGGCAGACCCAGCGGAACGGGCCGTAGCCGTAGTCGAAGAGTTCGGGACCGAGGATATCCTCGACGTAACTGGGCCAGATAAAGCCGTCGTAGGTATTGACGCCGTTCTTGGCGATCTCGGTCACCCCGGCGTCGAAGACCGACTTCATGAAGGCGTTGCCGTAGTCAAAGAAATAGGTGCCGCGTGCGGCGAGTTCCTTGATGAGTTCATAATGGCGGCGCAGACTCTTGTTGACCAGCGCGATGAACTTCTGTTTATCCTTGCTCAGCAGTTCGGTCCGTTCGGCGAACGAAAGCCCCTGCGGGCAGTAACCCCCTTCGTACACCGCGTGGCACGAGGTCTGGTCGGAGAGGAGGTCTATCGCGACCTTTTCCTTAGCCGCGTATTCCAAAAGATCGACGATGTTGCCGTGGAACGCGATCGCCGCCCGCTCCTTTTTCTTCGCCATACCCAGCGCCAGATCGAACGCCTCTTTCGCCGTTCCAGTGACATGGGTCACCCAGCCCTGCGAGTGGCGCGTCTCAATGCGGCTCTTGTCGACCTCGGCGATGAGCGCCACCCCGCCCGCTATCCAGCAGGCCTTCCCCTGCGCGCCGCTCATCCCGCCGAGTCCCGACGAAACGAACAGTTTCCCGGCGAGGTCGCCGTCGCCCGGCACGCCGAGTTTGAGCCGCCCCGCGATGAGCAGGGTGTTGTAGGTCCCGTGGACGATACCCTGCGGCCCGATGTACATCCAGCCGCCGGCGGTCATCTGGCCGTAGTTGGCGACCCCCAGCGCCGCGGCGCGGTTGAAGTCGGCCGGGTTGTCGAAGAGCCCCACCATGAGCCCGTTGGTGGTGATAACGCGCGGCGCGTCGGGTTTCGACTTGAACAGCCCCAGCGGATGACCGCTGTGTATGACCAGCGTCTGTTCCTGTGTCAGCACCTCGAGATATTTCTTGATGAGCCGGTACTGCATCCAGTTCTGGCAGACCTGCCCCGTTTCACCGTAGGTCACCAGTTCGTAGGGATAGAGCGCGATGGCGAAATCGAGGTTGTTGTCGATCATCACCTGAAAGGCGCGCCCCTCGATGCAGGCGCTCTTATACTCGTCTATCGGTTTGCCGGTCAAACGCCCCTGCGGCCGGAACCGGTAGCCGTAGATGCGCCCCTTGGTGAGCAGTTCGTCGAGGAATTCGGGGGCGAGCGCCTCGTGCAACTCTGCGGGGACATAGCGAAGCGCATTTTTCAGCGCGAGCGCTATCTCGGGCTTGGTGAGCGTCAGCTCCCGCTTCGGCGCACGCCGGATGTCCGGCTCGAAGACCGGCGCCGGCGGCAGCACCGCGTCGAGTTTAATGGTCATCGCCTGCGAAATGTCGAGATTGGTGAGCATCGGGCCCTCCGTCAGAAGTAAGCAAGGGGTCAGGCGCACTAGTTGCCTGACCCCCAATATACCAGCGCCCATAACGATTTCAAGAAAAGAAGGGGGGTGAAAAAAAAGGCGGCCCCGGAGGACCGCCCCAAGAGATAGTGTGTCGCCGGACGACTACTCCCCGGCGCCCCATTCGAATTCGGTCTGCCCCAAGAGCTCGTCGATATGGCTCTTTTCCACCACCTTGATCGGCCTGTCGGCCGCATCGCGGGTATAGGTGAAGGTGTGAGCCGCATAATCGGTACCATCCATTTTCTTGTAGGTCTCGGTAGTGACCGGCAGGATCATGAACTGACGCTGAGCCGCGATCATGGCCAGAGGATCGCTGTAGAACTGATCGGCCAGCTCTTGTGTCGTATAGGGCTTAAAAGTCATGAACCAATAATAGTTACCGAAGATGGGGTCATATTCGGTTGAATCGTCGTAGGCATACTCCATCCACTCACTGGTGTTCTTATTCCACATCTTGGTCGGGAAACAAGTGTCGGCCGCAGTGAATTCATAGACCATGTTCGCCTCTTCCTGCCCCTTCAGGTACTGCTTCACCGATGTCGCGCACGCCTTCCACGGAAGATCGGCCGCCGCAACCCATGTGGCGGTCGTATACTCGATCACCGCACCCTCGGCGTCACGCAGGGTGGCGGAGGTCATCCGTCCCGACGCATCGTAGGCGGCTTCATAATCCATAAACTCATATCCGGGGCCGTCGTAGCAGGTCAACCCACCGGAAGAATAACAGAAGTCGGCATACTTCACCTGTGTCAGTTCCCAGAAGTTCGCATTATACACCCGTTGTCCTAAATGGTCGGTCACCGTACTGCCGCCGGTATTGGTGTAAACTCCGGTAAGAGAATATCCCGTCTCGCGCAGGTTATCCAGATGCCCGACATACGAATCGAAATCGTATTGGAATTCTTCGGTGAAGATATCATACACCACCTCGTCATCATAACGCCCGGAGGTCTGATCCTTCTTATAGACGACCTGAGCGCCATCATAGCTCATATGTGTTTTCGTCCTAAAGGTCAGATAGAAAGGGTATACCGTCGAAAGCCGATATGCCTTATAGTCGGTGCGCAGGATCTCGACCGGAGACCCGCCCGAACCTTCAAATCGGACCTTGGTCGTTTCGCTCCACGTCCCATCGGCGAATACCGCCTCCCGCAACACATAGTCAGTGTTCTGTGAGGCGTAGTAACCGCAGGCGCCCGCATAGTCGCAACGATAGTATATCTCCTTGACCTCAAGAGAGTAGCTCAGGTTATCAAGGAAGTCGGTGGGATCGTTCATCCACAAGGCGCGGCGCGTTTCGCTCATGAGAACATGCTGACTACCGTTGTAGGTATAGCGAAGTTCCTTGGTCTTATACTGACTGCCGTGAGTAAGATTCGCTCCCGGAATATCCACATACCCATACTCTTCGACTATGTCCTCTTCATCGGGGAAAGAGGCGCTTCCCAACCCGGCAGTGAAATAACGGGTGAACTTTGTCGGCCGGTTGTAGCTATCGTACTCATACACATAGTATTGGCTGTAGTCGCTATCGCCGACATAGCGCGTCGCCGATCTCAGAATATTGGCGTTCGCATCATACCACCACCAATAATCGACGCCGCTCTGACGCCGGAAGATATAGTTGCCGGACGCATCTTTCTTGTACCATTGCTCGGATTGAGATATCGGCGTTTCGACATACCCCGTGACCAGACAGTTGCTACTCGCATCGGGAGCACCCAGTTCCAAGGTCTTGTTAAGCAGGGAGCTCTCTTCACGTGTGGTGCCACTCGTTGCATCGACCGCGACATTATATTCGAAATCAACCCACATCGCCGTGTAGGCATAATAATATGAACTGTCGCTACAGTATATCGTATCGCCAACCTGCGGCAACCCCGTCGCGTCATCCTCTATCTGCTGCATGGTCTGTTCTATACGACGGGTGACACGGTTCGATCCGTCGAGTTGATAATCGTAATCGGTATAATCGTACGGAGCGCTCCCCGCATCGCAACCACGCGTGTAGGAGGCGCCGGAGGTCGTGCAGTGGAACAACGACCTCTTCATGAGCAGACCGTTCTTGGCGCCGCTCGAATAGTACGAATACCCGGTACGGTAGTCATTGCCGTAGTAACAATTACCACTGGTCAGGGCATACGAGGGAGAACCGTTCGCCAGATAGGCGCGTTCTTCGACCAGAACGACCTTTTCTTCGCCCGTGGCATTCTCCCGCACCCCTATCTCATAAGAATAGGCGGTCTCTTTACCGGCGGCATCGTAGCTCCATTCCTTCTGATAGTAGTTCGTGTAGGTGTAAAGACAACTGCTGCTGTAGCTGTTGGTACAGTAACAAACCCCGCCGTCCACAAAAGAGATCGGAGCATAGCCGCATTCTCCGCTGTAACTGCCCTTGCAGTAATCTTTGGTCTGCTGAAGCGCACTATTATAACGACGCTCTTTGATCAATTCCCCGTTCTCGTCATAATCGAGGTACAGTGATTCGCGACGCAATTCGGTACCGTTCTTTTTATAACCCGCCCAATCGTACGTGTACTCGACGATCAGGCTCTCGGTGCCGTCGGCATAGTAGGTCGTCCGCGTTTCGGTCATCAAGAGTCCGTCCGCATTGTAGACGTACTCGTACAGGTGATTGTTGCGCACAAAATCGGTTACCACGCGCGGCAACCCCTGTATCATCTCCCGTTCGAGCGAACTGGTCATATTGCCGAACTGATCCCAGTGGGTCTCTTTCAGCAGTAACGAATGACCCGGCTCTATGTTCTCATATTCTTTTATTCCGCTCACATTGCCGTCATAATTCTTGGTCGTCTCTTTTTTCAGATTCCCCTTTTCGTAACGTTCATATTCTTTCCAGAACGTTATCGTACCGGACTCATTGCGGTTCACCTCTTTCACGAGGAACTCGCCGGCCGCATCGTACTCGAACTCCTCCCATGCCATAAAAGTATTGTTGGGATCGGTGTCGCGCGCGATGTTCGTAATGACATTCCCGAAGGCATCCTTTTCGACCAGACTGGTGATGAGGCCATCCTTATTGTACATCGTGTCGCGGAAAAGAATGCCGCCGCCCAGAGGAGCCAAAAGACGTGTATCGGGAGCATACCCGAACTCTTCTATACCCGTCACCTGACCGAAGCCGTTCTTGAAGATACGGCGGAGAAGCCGGTTATCCTCATCCCCGATCGGGGTCTCAGGAACAACACAGCCCCCTACCGGCTCCCAGATACCGTCCACGCAGGAGAACTTCTGGACCGTCCCATTCCCCACACCGCAATCGACCTCTTTCTGGTCGCCATTATCACAGGGACCCGGGTCCACGCAGGCGCCATCATTCACCCAAAGACCGCTTTCACAGATCTGCCCCTGCTCATAGGCTTGATTCGTCCCACACACAACTGTTCGGGTGTCTCCTTCGGAACAATCGCCCGCGCCCTGCACACAGGGACCCGGCGCACCCCAAGTACCGTTCGTGCAGGTCTGTTTCTGCACACCGTCACCTTCACAAGCCAAGAAACGGGTCTCTCCCTCGACACAAGGATTGGGATCATCGACGCATTCGCCCTTGTCCTCCCACACACCATCCTTGCATTCCTGCGCCTGCACCTTCTCCTTGTTCTCGCCGCAGGGCAATAAGCGGGTCTGCCCCTCTTCACACGGTCCCCCTATCTGATCGGAGTCGTTCGGAAGCAATCCGTCGTTGAGCAGGTCCGCATCCTCGAGGATGTCGGTGTCGCCGGATGCCAAGGCATCCTCATCGTTCTTGGGCGACGATTTCCCCTTGTCGCACGAGATCACAAAAAGCGCCAGAAGAAAGATACATACCGTAAAAATAATACCGCGCATAAAAACTCCCCCTTATTTATGGACACAAGCCGCTCGATAATATCGAAAAGCGAATGAATTGTCAAAAAAAAGGCGGCCCCAAAGGACCGCCTTGGAAAAGCTACCCGAAAACGGGCGTCCCGTAGGGAGCGCCCCTACTTGGTCGCTTCGTCGAGTTCGCTGAAAGCCTTGTTGGCGCGTTCCACGACGGCAGCACGGACCTTCTCGTCAAGCTGCTGCATCGAGTTGACGGCGCCCTTGAACTTCTCGACATCCATGCACATTTGCACGTAGAGGGTGCCGGTCTTCGCGATCCAAGTGTTCTTCATCTCGGTGCCGCTGAGGGTGGTGTCGGTGACCTGCTTGGAGACATCCTCAATGTGCTGTTCGTCGTTGGCCGCCTGACCAAAACCTTCGCCGCCCGTGGTGGTCGACTGGTAATCCTTGAGCATCGCCTTCACCTTGACCTCAAGCTGACGGGCGATCTCGGTGCGGCCCCGGCCCTGCGCCGCGGTGCGAGCAAGAGAAACGTTCCGGGTGCCGGTCGCCGAGCCGACGCCGCAGATAAGACCGTTGGTGCTGGCCGAACCAAGCACCCAATCGGGGGCGCCGTCAAGTTCGTTGGCCATGGCGCTCGACGGAGCCGCCGGTTCCTTCGAACCGCAGGACATCATAAAGAAGGCCACGCCCAGAACCGCAAGAACGATCATCAGTTTCTTCATCGTTGTACTCCCTTGTACCTATTGGTGGTTAAATCCGCCTGTGTACCCCATGAAACACGCCGTGTTATACCGCAACGCCTGAAACGAGTCAATTTTTTCCCCATTCCTATCGACGGGAAGAAGCGACACGATGAATATCTTTTTATTCAAAGCCGACATAAGGTGTTTGATTTATCAGAAGAAAGCCGTCACCAGCAGTTTTAATCCGAGGCTGTCGGGTGATGCGGGACCTTCGGCGAGGTTCATGAAAAAGAGTACCGTCGGCTGGACATACCCGCCGATGAGATAGCCGCCGCCGACCTCGAGCCGGGTCTGGAACAGATCGTACTCCCATTTCCCCGACGGCTGATAGAGCTCGTCGCATTTGAGTTGCACCCGCCCGTACAGAGTAAGGCCGATAAGGGGGTAGCTCTGGATCTCGAAAAAAGGCCACACCGGCAGGTACCAGCCGTTGCCCGGGCGCTTCTCGATAAGGAGAAAACTGCCCGCCGACAGTGCCAGCTTCCGGTCGAACAGCCACTGCCGCACCTGCAGGGCGACATAGCGGTTGACATAGCGCATCGGGGCAAGGGCATATTCATGATAGAACCAGCCGAACAGATCGGTATCGGTCGTAAAGTTCCAACGCCCTTTGAGATACAGCGCCATCCGGTCCTTGTCGGTCAGCGGTTCGGCCTCTTCTCGTTTGTAAGAGAGGGCATAGGCAAGATGGAGACGGTTGTCGAAGAACAATTCCTCCCCGCGTAGACCGCCGCGGAACCGGAGCAGATCGAAGGTGTCCTGTTCATTGAGATCGTCGCTGTAAAACAGTCCGGCGAAGGGTTCGAGTGCCGGGAATATCCGGTAACTCATCTCGCCGAAGGCGAAGAGGTTAGTGTCGCGGATGATGCCGCTGCCGAGTTCGGACGCCACATCGTAGGACTGGCTGTTCACACCGACCGCCGCATTCATGCGGAATTCGGCGAACGGGTTTGCCGAAAGATAGAGCTCCTGATGAATATACTCCTGCCGGTAGCCGCCGAGCGTCGCCAGCCCCTCGGTGATAAGCTTCGAGTAGTCGCCTGAACTGTCGGAGAGCGACGCATAGGTCACCGTCCCGATCTTCACCTTCGGCCAGTCATATTCCATGATGAGTCTTCCGCGGCCGAGAAGATAACTCGTCTCGACGAGGTTGGTCATATCATTCTCGGGGAATCCGTGCTGGAAAAAGATATCGCCGCCGATGAAGAAATTCTCGGCCGGTTCGTAGAGGGCGCGTCCTGTCAGGAAGTAGTATCCCGGCGCGGTCGGGTCGGCCGGCTTCGTTTCGTTCAGAGGAACATAGGCGCCTGCCGTCACCTCACTGCCGCCGTACAGCGCCGCGCCGCACAGCAACAGCGTCATTGCCGCCATCAGCCGTATCATTGCGGCCTCCCGGTGATCGCCTGCCACGGGCACTCACGGACGCAGATGCCGCACTGGGTACACTTATCGGGATCGACCATCGGTTTGTCCTCGGGGCCGTAGAAATGCATCGCATCGTAGGGACAGACCCGCTCGCAGACGCGGCAGGAGGAACCGACACACCGGTCGTAATTGATCGTTATCGGGCTGTCAAGCGACGGATCCATCCCACAGGAAACGAGCATCCCAACGAACAGTAGCGCGCAGAGGAGAAGCCTCATTTTTTCACCTCCCGTTCGACCGGCGCACCGAAGGAACACGCTTTGGCGCACAGGCCGCAGTCGATGCATTTTTCTGGATCGATGACCGCCTGACCCATGGTCAATGAGATCGCCTTGACGGGACAGACCGGGATGCACTCACGGCATCCAGTGCACTTAGCCATCTGAATATATTGGACTTTTTTAACCGCAGGGGGTGTGGGAACGTCAGTTATTTCGTTTTTTTTTCAGCCGCAGGCGCCGCCGGAGCAGGCGCCGGAGCGGCGGTCGGCCCGTGAATGGCTTTGGTCGGGCATTTCTGGACACACAGGGTACAGTTGATGCATTTCTCGGGATCGATGACCGCCTTTTTCGCCTTCTGGGCATCCTCGACCATCGTTATAGCCTTGGTCGGACAGGTCTGCACACAGAGGGTACAGCCGATGCAGGTCTTCGGGTCCACCTGATGTTTCTCCTCCTTTTTCGCGCCGGCGAAAAGGAGGAAAGAGGCGGAAAGTAAAAACAGAAAAACGGCGCGGGCGATCGGACGCGGCATGGGTCACTCCATAGTCACAAGATCAGTATCGGCTTCGGCTTCGGCTTCGGGACCCTGCGGACCATTGATCAGTTCGTCGCGATCAAAATTGTCACCGCATGCCATCGCCAGGAGCATGCTGAACAGGATGGATACGATAAGCCGGCTCAACGGATCAACCTCCCTAGGGGGCCACACCCCACTATTGACGAGTCATGGCTCCGAAAAGTTCCCAAAACTTTCTACTGGCAGGAAAAAAAAAGGCAATTTTTTATTCTTATTACTCTTTTTTATGCTATTGTGCCCCTATGAAGTTCCGTCCGCAATACACCCTGACCGAAGAGCTGTTCCACGGCATAACCCACGGCATCGGCGCGGCGCTCGCCATCGCGGGACTCGTGGTGCTGGTTGTGCTCGCAGCGCAGAAAGGCGACGCGTGGCGCATCGTCAGCTTCTCGATATACGGCGCGAGCCTCACCCTCCTCTACCTCGCCTCAACGCTCTACCACGCATTCCAGAATGAACGAATCAAACGATTCTTCCGCAATCTCGACCATCTTTCGATCTTTCTGCTCATTGCCGGGTCCTACACACCGGTGACGCTCATCACCCTGCGCGGACCGTGGGGCTGGACGCTGTTCGGCCTTGTCTGGGGTTTCGCGATCTGCGGCATCGTCTACGAACTGCTGTTCCTCGGCCGCTGGAAGTGGATAACGGTGTCGATCTACCTCGCGATGGGTTGGCTTGCCGTCATCGCCGTGAAACCCCTCCTCACCGTGATGCCGCGTGGTCTTTTCTGGTGGCTCCTCGCGGGCGGCCTGTGCTACACCGGCGGGGTGCTCTTCTATGTCCGCAAAAAGATGCCCTACCACCATGTGCTGTGGCACCTCTTCGTCCTGTTCGGCAGCGCCTGCCACTTTCTAGGATTTCTCTTCTATCTGGCCTGACCGGTCTCGCTCGCGAAGAAAAACGTCATTCTATTTTGCAATCGTTATTCTTTTTATTATAATCGGAGCACGATCACTGTTCCGGGGAACGCATTATGGCGCACACTACCTCCAAAGAAAAGATATTCCTCAAAGGGAGCAAGACCTACTTCACCAGTTCTCTTTTCTTCCCGCCGCAGGTACGTAGGGATGTCTTCACCCTCTACGCCTTCCTGCGGGTCGCCGACGATCTGGTTGACAGCATCCCGCAACGGGCCGACGATTTCTTCAATATGCGCCAGTTCTGGCGCAACGCCGAACTCGGCACCCCGGCGAACGATCCGGTCGTCGACGACTTCGTGGCGCTCGCCAAGAGGGTCGGCTTCAAGCAGGAATGGACCGAGGCATTCTTTCACTCGATGGAGCTCGACCTCGTCAAGAAAGAGTACAATACCCTTCCCGAGACGCTCGAGTATGTCTACGGCTCGGCCGAAGTAATCGGCCTCTACATGATGCGCATCATGGGTCTGCCCGACGAGTCGGAACACCCGGCCCGGATGCTCGGCCGCGCGATGCAGTACATCAATTTCATCCGTGACATCAACGAGGATATCGGGCTCGGCCGCCGCTATCTGCCGCTACGCGATTCGGTGCTCACCTCGCTCCTCCCCGACGAGGCGCGCCGGAAGCCCGACGCCTTCCGCCGTTTCGTCGCCGAAGAGATAGAACGCTATCTCGGCTGGCAGAAAGAGGCCGAGGCAGGCTTCTGCCACCTGCCGCGCCGCTACCGTATCCCGGTGGCGACCGCTTCAGACATGTACGCATGGACCGCCGCCACGATACGGCGCGACCCCTTCATCGTGTATGAACGCAAGGTCAAACCGTCGCGTCTGCGGATCATCGCCAACATCATCCGCCGCTTTGCGGCCATCAGGGAGTGCCCATGAAGAAATACCTTGCCGCCTCCAAAGAACGGACGAGCGCATACCTCGGCCGGTTCTTCGCCGCGAAGGAGCGGGAGTTGGCCCCCATCGGTCCCCGCGCCGCGGCGGTGGCCCGCGACATCCATGAATTCTGCACGCGCGGCAAGATGATCCGCGCCGCGATGACGCTCCTCGGCTGGGAGGCGGCGGGCGGGACGCCGGGCGACGCCGTCGTCCCGGTGGCCGCCGCGATGGAGATGGTCCACGCGGGACTGCTCATCCACGACGATGTGATGGACCGCGACGATTTCCGCCGCGGCAAACCGGCGTTCCACCGCCGCTACGCCGACGCGCTCAAGACCGACACCAAAGAACCGCGCCATACCGGCGAAGCGCTGGCGATCTGCGCCGGGGATGTCGCCTTCTTCCTCGCCTCCGAATCGGTCATGGCCGCCGCGATACCCGAACCGCACGGCGCCGCGATGCGCCGCACCTTTTTCCGCGAATGCGTGCTGGTGGGCGTCGGCCAGATGGACGATGTCTACCTCGGGGCGCGCCTCGCTCCGGTGAGCGTGGCCGACATCCTGCCGGTCTACCGCTACAAAACGGCCCGCTACACCTTCTCGATGCCGCTCATACTCGGCGCCATCGCCGCGGGCGGCGACGCGAAGATACGGGACGGACTTGATGCGGTCGGCGAAAAGATCGGGACGCTCTTCCAGATAAAGGACGACGAACTGGGGCTCTTCGGCGAAGAGGCCGACATCGGCAAACCGACCGGTTCCGACATCCGCGAAGGGAAAAAGACCATCCTCTTCTCTCTACTGGCCGAGATGGCGCAGGGGAAGGAGCGCGAACAGCTCATGAAGACGCTCGGCAACCCCGCCATCGGCCCCGACGACATCACCTTCGTGCGCGAACTCGCCGAAAAAAGCGGCGCGCTGGGGGAGGTCCGCACGCAGGCGGCCGCCATCGACCGCGAGTCGCGTGAACTCATCGCCGCCCTGACAGCCGGGACCGAGGTGAAGCGGCTTCTGAACGAACTTATCGACTATAATCGCGACCGGGGCTTCTAGGTGAGCGCCTATCTAGCCGTCAACCTCTGCGTCATCGCCCTCCCCCTCCTCCTCTCATTCGACAAGCGGGTCGCCTTTTGGCGTACATGGCCCGCCGCGTTCACCGCCATCGTTACGGTCGGCGCGGTCTACATCGCGTGGGACAGCCATGCCACCGGCGCGGGACATTGGGCATTCAACCCCGCCTATGTCGGCGACCTGCGGCTGGCCGGTCTGCCCGTTGAGGAGTGGCTCTTCTTCGTGACGGTCCCCTACGCGTGCCTCTTCACCTATGAATGTCTCCGGGTCTACCTCGCGCCGCGCACCTTCCCGCTGGTACGCCCCGTCATGGCCGCCGTGGCGGTCGCGGCCATCGTGCTCGCCTTCCTGAGCGTCGGCAAAGGGTATGCCTTCCTCGCCTTCTCGGGGTTGTTCCTCGTGCTGGTATTCTATATCATCTTCATGCCGCGGATCGCCCAAGAGATATCGTTCGTCGCGGCGATGGCGATCTTCTTCGTGCTGTTCGCCATCGTCAACTCGGTGCTGACCGGCATCCCCATCGTCACCTACGATCCGGCGGCGATAACCGGTCTGCGAATCGGCACCATCCCTATAGAGGACTTCGTCTACAACTTCATCATGCTCGCGGGGCATCTCGCGATATACCGGACCCTGCTGGACCGGAGGGGGACATGAAGAAGATCGCGCTCATCGGCGCCGGGTTCGGCGGGCTCGCGGCGGCGGCCATACTCGCCCATCGCGGCTACGCGGTCGAGGTCTTCGAACAGCAGCCGACCCCCGGCGGGAAGGCGGGCGACCTGCGGCTCGGCGGCTGGCGTTTCGACACCGGGCCGTCGCTTTTCACGATGCCCGCCGTATTCGAGAAATGCTTCGCGCTGGCGGGCGGCGACCTGAACGCGGCGCTCAGCCACGAGCCGATGGAACTCATCACCCGCTACTTCTGGGACGACGGTACGACGCTGGACGCGTGGCAGGACCCCGACCGCTTCGCCGCCGAGGTCGAGGCGAAACTGGGCGACAGCGCCGCGTCGGTGAAGCGCTATCTCAAGCGGGCGAAAAAGATATACGACACCACCGCCGACATCTTTCTCTACGGGAACCCGTGGGACCCGCTCAACATCTTCCGGCTTGCGGGCTGGCGGGCGCTTGCGGGGCTCCCCTTCATCGCCCCCTTCACGACGATGGACACCTTTCACCGTCGCTATTTTCACGACGAACGGACGATACAACTTTTCGACCGCTACGCCACCTACACCGGCTCCGACCCCTACCGCGCCCCGGCAACGCTCGCCATCATCCCCCATGTCGAATATGCCATCGGCGCCCGCAACCTGCGCGGCGGGGTGACGGCACTGGTCCGGGCACTGCAGACGCTCGCCGAAAAGAACGGGGCGCAGTTCCATTTCAATACGCCGGTCGACCGCATCATGAAGAAGAACGACCGCGCCGTCGGCATCGTGACCGGCGAGGAGGAACGGCTCTTCGACGCGGTGGTATCCAACGCCGATGTCACCCACACCTACCTGTCGCTCCTCCAGAGCGAATCGGAGGCGGCCGACCGCTACCAGCGCCATGAGCCGTCAATATCGGGCGTCGTCTTCTACTGGGCGATGCGCGAAAAGTTCCCCGAACTCACCGTCAACAACATCTTCTTCTCGGGCGACTACCGGCGCGAGTTCGAGGAGATATCGATCAAGCACCGCTGCGGGTTCGACCCCACCGTCTATGTCAACATCACCTCGAAGTTCGACCCGGCCGACGCCCCGGCGGACGGCGAGAACTGGTTCGTCCTCATCAACGCCCCCTACGACGACCAGCAGGATTGGGCGCTCGAAACGACCCGCCTGCGCGACACCGTCATCGAGAAGATATCGCGGCGGATCGGGCGCAACATCGAACCGGCGATCGCCCACGAACAGGTCCGCACCCCGAAGATACTGCGCGAACTGACCAACACCAACCACGGTTCCATCTACGGCATATCCTCCAACGACCCGATGGCCGCCTTCCGCCGCCAGCCGGTGAAATGCGGCGATCATCCGGGGCTTTTTTTCTGCGGCGGATCGGCCCACCCGGGCGGCGGGATGCCGCTGGCGACCCTGTCGGGGATGATGGCGGCCGACGCGGTGACACGGAGGCTGAAATGAGAAAACATCTTCTCCTCATCGCGCTCACCGTTTTCTATATCGTCGGCATCGCGGGACATCTGTGGGCAAAGACACTGCCCTTCTTCCAATCGATAACGCCGCTGGTGCTCCTCGCCTTCACCCTCATCGTCCTCATTCCGGCGATACGCGACGACAAAAAGATGCTCCTCTGGTTCCCCCTCACCTATGCCGCCACTTTCGCGATCGAGGCGGCGGGGGTCGCGACGGGGCTCATCTTCGGCCCGTACCACTACGGCGCGACGCTCGGCCCGAAACTGCTCGCCGTGCCGCTCATCATCGGGGCGAACTGGGTGATAGTGGTGCTGGGGGCGCTCCGGCTGTCGGAGCGGCTGACGGTGCGACCGATCCTCTCGGCGCTCATCGTTGCGGCGCTCGCCACCGGGTTCGACTGGGTGATGGAGCCGGTGGCGATACGGCTCGACTACTGGACCTGGCACACGGCGGGGATACCGCTCCAGAACTACGCCGCGTGGTTCATCACCGCCGCCATCGCAGGCTATATCTACCGTCTCTTCAAGATAAAGACCAAAACCATCCTTCCGGCGTGGTATTTCATCATTCAGGTGGTGTTCTTCGCGGTACTGCGCTGGGTGTGAACTGCGTCGCGCCCGACTAATTCCTGCCGGGGTTTTTGTACGGCGGAGTGCGACGGGAAAACGGGCAACATCCTGAATATTGAGGAATAACCCCGCCTATCGGAACCGTCCTCATTCGGAAATAAGAACATCCCTGCCGATAAAAAGGGTCCTCTTTTACGAAAATTCAAGAGCAAGGACGAAATCTCCCTTTTCCTCTGATAGGCATCTTCTAGGCTTTTGTTTTTTCATCTTACGATTGTTGATATGGAGGTCCCCATGAATCGCCTTCTTCCGATGACGGTCTCCTGCGTGCTCCTGTTTTTCGCCGCCTGCTCGACCGACGGCGGCTCCGACCCGATCGCCGATATCGGTGAACCCTGCAGCGGCAGCGGTACCATTTGCGACTGGTCCAGCGACAAAGCCCTTCGTTGCGAAGCGGGCGCGTTGGTCCTGGCGGAAGACTGCAGTGCATCAGGCAAGACCTGTAAAGAGGGCGCGTGCGTCGCCGATGAAGAAGTAGGCGGCGACTGTACCGGCGATGGTTCGGCCTGTTCGGGCGACAAGATCGTGGTCTGCACCGACGGCAAATGGACCGAAACGAGCGATTGCGCCGCACAGAGCAAGGATTGTGTGGAAGAAGGAGCCGGCGCCGTCTGCAAGGACAAAACGATGACCGACGACGCGAAACCCGATGACACGGCGAACGACGATACGACCGACGGGACCGTCACCGACGATCCGGGGAGCGACGGCGAACTGGTCGATGAAACGACCGGGCCCGACACCGACTGGGGCGAGATCGACCCGACAGGCGACGAGGACGGCGACGGCATCCCCAACGAGGTCGAAGGACAGGACGATCGCGATCACGACGGCATCCCCAACTTCATGGACGGTGATTCGGATTCCGATGGCCTGGGTGATGCAGAAGAATGCCCGATCCAACCGTGCCAGAACAACGACATGGACGAAACCCCCGACTTTTTGGACAAGGATTCGGACAACGACGGTCTGGCCGATGTCGATGAGATCGCTATCGGCACCGACCCCTACGACAAGGATTCCGATGACGACAACTCGGACGATCTGGCCGAGATCGTCTACGGTTCCAACCCGA
>Ga0209507_1000815_pt1 | contig 29030 bp, 25 predicted proteins | sample AD_UKC028_MetaG_FD_184414 | JGI IMG/M metagenome (GOLD analysis project Ga0209507, IMG submission 184414) | Active sludge microbial communities of municipal wastewater-treating anaerobic digesters from USA - AD_UKC028_MetaG (SPAdes) (version 2) | ecosystem: Engineered > Bioreactor > Anaerobic >...
GAGCCAGACTCGAACTGGCACACCTTTCGGCGGCGGATTTTGAATCCGCTGCGTCTACCGATTCCGCCATCGGGGCGAATGGAGGCCGGATTATCCCCGAATCACTTCTTTGGTTCAAGCGACTCGGTACACGGGAAGGCTTTTGATAGCGCTGCGGCGACCAGCGTCGCCGTGCCGGTTTCCGGATTCGGCGGTTGCCGTTCGAGGTGGGCAAGTACGGCGCGCACCAGGCGGTAGGAGAGATTGCGGCCGGCCGGCAGACAAAAGGCGTTGAGTTTGACACCAACCGACTCGGCCAGGAAATCGCTGACTGCGTAGCCGTCGGCGAAGCCTTCGACATAGGCGATGCAACGCGCGCTCTTGGGCGACTGATAAGGATCAAGGCGCCCGCTTTTGGCGTGGGATTCCTCGGCGGCCTGACAGTCCTCGCGCAGTTCCTTGCCGGAATAGGCGTACGCCGGCAGAGCGAAGAATGCGGCACAAAGGAGCAGCCATTTCATGGTGTTTCGAACCAGTTGAGTCGAGCGTGCAGGTTGACGACGCTGCCAACGACGATCAGCGCCGGCGGCGTGATGCCGGCCTGCTCGATACGTTGCGGCAGCGTTTCGAGCGTGGCGAGCAGGGACTGTTGCGTTGGTAGCGTACCGTTACGGACGACCGCGGCCGGCGTCTGGGGCGGCAGGCCGTGGCTGATCATCTGCCGGCAGATTTCCTCGGCAGCGCCAATACCCATGTAGAAGACGACGGTCTGGTTGGGGCGGGCAAGCGCCGGCCAGTCGAGGTTGACCGTGTGATCCTTCAGGTGCCCGGTGACGAAGGTCACGGCTTGCGCGTGATCGCGATGGGTCAGCGGAAAACCGGAATAGGCGGCGCAACCCGATGCGGCAGTGACACCGGGAACGACCTCGAAGGGTATGCCGGAGGCGGCGAGGATTTCAAGTTCTTCGCCACCGCGTCCGAAAATGAACGGGTCACCGCCCTTGAGGCGAACGACGGCAAGGCCCTCGCGCGCCAGATCGACCAGCAATTTGTTGATCGCTTCCTGGGGCAGCGTGTGCTTGGAGGCTTCCTTGCCGGCATAGATGCGGCGGGCATCCGGGCGCGCCAAATCCATGATGCCATCGCCGACCAGGTGGTCGAAAACCAGCACATCGGCCCGGGCGATCAGACGCGCAGCCTTGACCGTCAGCAAGTCGGGGTCGCCGGGGCCGGCACCGATCAGCCAGACTTTGCCGGCTTCCAGAGTGTTGTTTGTTTCCATGGGGCCAATTGTTCCTTAGGGCGCACATCCTAATGCGCGAATCGTTGCCTGCCAATAGGAAGCGGCCAGGTCGTTTAAAATATAGTTCAAAAGTAATATATAGATAGTTCTAAATAACTATAGCATATTGAATATAAAGCTTTTCTTATTCAGCAAAAGCTTGATTAGCATCAAGGATGCCTTTTCGACCCTCGTTCAATCTGACGCCTATCGCGCCGGGAGGTGGGCGCGTTCCGATTATTTCTAGGAGAGAGAAGATGAAGAAAACCGTAGTGGGGATGTTGTCGATGACTGTCATGGCTTTGGCCATGGGTTCCGCTTTCGCCCAGGATGCCGCCAAGGCGCCAGAACTGAGCGCGGCCGAAAAGGAGCAGGCCAAGAAGATTTACTTCGAGCGTTGCGCCGGCTGTCACGGCGTGCTGCGCAAGGGCGCGACCGGCAAGAACCTCGAGCCGCACTGGTCCAAGAAGGACAAGGACGGCAACGTCACCGAGGGCGGCACCGTCAAGCTGGGCCAGAGCCGTCTGGAAAAGATCATCGGTTATGGTACCGATGGCGGCATGGTCAACTTCGACGACATCCTGACCAAGGAAGAAATCAACCTGATGGCCAGGTACATCCAGAACACGCCGGATGTGCCGCCTGAGTACAGCTTCAAGGACACGATGGATTCGTGGAAGATGATCGTCCCGGTCGATCAGCGGCCGAAGAAGCAGATGAACAAGCTGAACCTCAAGAACGTCTTCTCTGTGACCCTGCGCGATACCGGCGAAGTGGCGCTGATCGACGGCGACACCAAGGAAATCGTCAGTATCGTCAAGACCGGCTACGCGGTCCATATTTCCCGCCTCTCCGCTTCCGGTCGTTACGTCTATGTTATCGGTCGCGATGGCCGCCTGAGCCTGATCGATCTGTGGATGGAAAAGCCGGCGGTCGTGGCTGAAGTCAAGATCGGCTTCGATGCCCGTTCGGTCGATACCTCCAAGTTCAAGGGCTTTGAAGACAAGTACGCGATCGCCGGTTCCTACTGGCCACCCCAGTACGTCATCATGGACGGCGACACCCTGAAGCCGCGCAAGGTGGTTTCGACCCGCGGCATGACGGTCGATGGCGAATACCATCCGGAACCGCGCGTTGCCTCCATCGTCTCGTCCTTCATCAAACCGGAATGGGTGGTCAACATCAAGGAAACCGGTCAGATCATTCTGGTCGATTATTCCGATATTGAAAACCTGAAGACGACCACCATCTCGTCCGCCAAGTTCCTGCATGACGGCGGCTGGGATGCTTCCAAGCGTTACTTCCTGGTGGCGGCCAATGCCTCCAACAAGATCGCCGCGGTCGACACCAAGACCGGCAAGCTGGCGGCGTTGGTCGATACGGCCAAGATCCCGCACCCGGGTCGCGGCGCCAATTTCACCCATCCGAAGTTCGGCCCGGTCTGGGCGACCGGTCACCTTGGCGCCGATGTCGTGACGCTGATCAGCACGCCGTCCGACGAGAAGAAGAATGCCCAGTACAAGCAGAACAACTGGAAGGTCGTCCAGGAAGTCAAGCACGTGCCCGGCAACCTGTTCGTCAAGACCCATCCGAAATCCAAGCACCTGTGGGCCGATTCGCCGCAGAACCCGGACAAGACCCTGGCCGAATCCGTTGCCGTGTGGGACATGGCCGACCTGTCCAAGCCGAAGGCCGTGATCAACGTCGCCAAGGATTCCGGGCTGCCGGAAACCAAGGCAACGAAGCGCGCGGTGCACCCGGAATACTCGGCTGACGGCAAGGAAGTCTGGATCTCCCTGTGGGGCGGCAAGACCGACCAGTCCGCCATCGTCGTCTATGATGATGCAACGCTGAAGGTCAAGAAGGTGATCACCGATCCGAAGATGATCACGCCGACCGGCAAGTTCAACGTCTACAACACGCAGCACGACATTTACTAATTTGGCGTTTGCCTGACCATGTAATCAAAACGGGGGCGCAAGCCCCCGTCTCGTATGTAAAACGGAGATAACGATGAACCAGAAATTGACCTCGCTTTTTGTAACGGCAGCCCTGATGACAATCGGTTCGCAGGTTGCTTTGGCGGCACCGGACTGGAGCAAGGTCCCGACCAAGAATATTCCGGTTATTCATACCGGTGTGGCACCGTTTGAATGGGTGAGGAGTAGCGACCATAGTGGTGCCAGTGGCTTGAAGAAGGGTGAGACCTGTGCTGGTTGTCACAACGACGGCGGCAAGCTCGATATCGACCTCAAGCGTCTGGCCAGCAAGGATTTGGAGCCGAAAGGAGCGCCGAAGACGATGACCTTTCCGGTTGGTGTCCAGTCGGCCTACGATGCCAACAACCTTTATGTTCGTCTGACCTTCAAGGCACCGGCCGGCGGCTTCGATCATTCCGACAAGGACAACGAAGTCAAGGCGACCGTGATGTTCCCCAATGACAAGGTGACGATGGGCGATCAGGTGGGTTGCTGGGCTGCGTGCCACAAGGATGTCCGCACCATGCCGGGTGGCGATGACAAGAAGACGAAGTATGTGACTGCCGGCGCCATGGACCTGATGCAGTGGACGAGCAGCGGCAAGACGATTGACGGCTCGGTGACCGACAAGCGCAACATGGAAGGCGGCAAGGCGGGCGTGACGGCGGAAGGCAGCAAGTCCGGCGACACCTATACCGTGACCTTCACCCGCAAGCTGGCCGGTGGCGTCAATCTCGCCCCGGGCAATGCTGTTCCGTTCGGTGTTGCCGTGCACGCCGACCATGCCGGCGGTCGTTTCCACCACGTATCCTTCGGTCACACCATCGGTCTTGGCACCGATGGCGACGTGAAGGCCACGAAGCAGTAAACGGACCCGCGACGGGTCCTCGCATGTTTGTCATGCAGTTGAAACTGAAACGAGCGTCGGCACTGCTGGCGCTCGTTTCTTTTTCCGCCCTGGCCGGGCAGACGGTCGAAGTTAGTATCGAAAAGTATGCTTATACGCCGCAGGAAGTCAGCATTCGCGTCGGCGATACGGTAAAGTGGGTCAATCGCGAAAAGCGGACCAGTCATTCGGTGGTTTTTCCGCAGGAAGGCGGGCGCGAATCTGAGCGCTTTTTCCCCGATGAAAGCTGGCAACGGCAGTTTATGCAGCCGGGCCGCTACCCATACCATTGCGGCCCGCATCCGGAAATGAAAGGCCTGATCATTGTCGGCGAGTAAGTTGTTATTTGCCCTGTTTTTGGCGTCGACCGCAACAACCGGAAGTGCAGAGCCAGCAAGGGCTGCTGAACCGAATGCAGCCCGGCAAAAGGAACTGGTGCACCTGGTGCGCCAGGATTGCGGTTCCTGTCACGGCATGACGCTGCATGGCGGTCTCGGTCCTGCCTTGTTGCCTGAAACCCTGCACGACAAGCCGGCCGAGGGTTTGGTGGCGACGATTTACTACGGTCGGCCGGGTACGCCGATGCCGCCCTGGAAACAGTTCATGTCGGAAGCCGAGGCGGGCTGGATCGTGCAAAAATTGATGACCGGTTTTCCCGAATAGAGGATGTGATGCGCCTATTTCTGAGTTTAGTCGTCGCAGTGTTGCTGAGTGCCTGTGCCGGAACGCCGACGGTGAAAGGCACCGGCGACCTCGGTCTGATCATCGAACGTTCCAGCGGCCATGTCACGTTGGTCAATACCACGTCGCGCCAGCCCTATGCCCGGATCGGCGGGCTTGGCGACCTCTCGCACGCTTCTGCCGTTTATTCGCGCGACGGGCGTTACGCCTTCATTTTCGGTCGTGATGGCGGGTTGACCAAGATCGACCTGCTCGAAGGCCGCATCGTCAAGCGCATCATTCAGTCGGGCAATGCCATCGGCGGCTCGATTTCCCAGGATGGCCGCATCGTCGTCGCCCAGAACTACACGCCGGGCGGCATCAAGGCCTTCGATGCCGAGACGCTGGAACTGCTGTCTGTAGTGCCGGCAGAATACGCGCCGGGAAAATTTTCCAAGGTCGTTGGCCTTGCCGATGTGCCGGGCAACAAGTTCGCCTACGCGCTGTTCGATGGCAGCGAAATCTGGATTACTGATTTCAGCGATCCGAAGCAGCCCAAGACGCAGCGTTTTCCGGCCGGTACTCAACCCTACGATGGTTTGGTGACGCCCGACGGGCGCTTCTATCTGGCTGGCCTGTTCGGCGAAGACGGCGTGGCGCTGCTCGACCTCTGGCAACCTGAGAAGGGCGCACGCAAGATTCTCGAAAATTACGGGCGCGGACAGGAGAAGTTGCCGGTGTTCAAGATGCCGCACCTGCGTGGCTGGTCGGTGGCGCAGGGCAAGGCCTACCTGCCGGCGGTCGGGCGCCATGAGGTGCTGATCGTCGATGTCGGTACTTGGAAGGAAGTCGGCCGCATTCCGGTGCGCGGTCAACCGGTATTCGTCATGGCGCGGCCGGACGGGCGCCAGGTCTGGGTCAATTTCGCCTTCCCGGACAACGGCAAGATCGACGTCATCGATACGCTGGCCGGCAAGGTCGTTCATCGCATGGAGCCGGGCAAGGGTATCCTGCACATGGAATTCGCGCCGCGTGGTGAAAATGTATGGCTCTCGGCGCGCGATGACAACAAGGTGGTGATTTACGACACGATGAGTTTTGCGCTACTCGGCCAGATCGCCGCCGACAGCCCCTCTGGAATCTTCTTCACCGCGCGCGCCCAGCGCATTGGGTTCTGATGGAAAACGCGCTTGAGTTCCGCTTGCTGAATGAGTTCCAGCGCGATTTTCCGCTTTGTCCGACGCCCTTTGCCGAACTGGCGACACGCCTCGGCGTCGGTGAACGAACGGTTCTCAGCGAACTCGAGAAATTGCGGCGCGAAGGCAAGATCTCGCGGGTCGGCGCGGTCTTCGCGCCAAAACGGATCGGCGCCTCGACGCTGGCGGCCATGGCGGTCGCACCGGAGCAGCTTGAAACCGTGGCTGCCACGGTCAACCGCTTTCCCGAGGTCAATCACAACTACGAGCGAGAGCACCGTTATAACCTGTGGTTCGTCGTCACTGCCGCCAGCGAAGGCCGCTTGCAGGCAACACTGAAGGCGATCGAAGAAGCGGCAGGACTCCCGCTGCTCAAGCTACCGCTGCTCGAAGAGTTTCACATCGATCTCGGCTTCCCGCTGCATGGTCACACGTGCAAGACAAAAGCGACGGCGCGCGCCGTGCAACCCGCCGCGCCGATCGACGAAGCCGGACGACGCCTGGTGTCGGTGCTGCAGGAAGGGCTGCCACTGTTCATGCGGCCGTTTGCGCTGATCGCCGAACGAATCGGCGCCTCGGAAAGCGAAGTCATGGGGCGCATCGGCAACTGGCTCGACGACGGTGCCATCAAGCGTTTCGGCGTCGTCGTCAGGCATCGCGAACTTGGCTATACGGCCAATGCGATGCTAGTTCACGACATTCCTGACCACCGGGTCGCGGAACTTGGCCGCGCATTGGCCGAGGAGCCGGCGGTGACGCTCTGTTATCGGCGGCCGCGTGTGCTGCCAGGCTGGCCTTACAACCTGTTCTGCATGATCCATGGTCGCGAACGCGCCGAAGTCGAAGCGATCATCGCCGAGCTGCGGCAACGGCATGGTCTCGCTGATTGCGCCCATGACGTCCTGTTCTCGCTGACCCGCTTCAAGCAGAACGGTGCGCGCTATGCCTGAAATCGACGCGGTCGACCGGCAAATCATCGATAAATTACAGGGTGATTTCCCCCTCTGCGACGAACCGTACGCAGCGGCTGCAGCGCAACTCGGCATTTCCGGCGATGAACTGCTGACCCGTTTGCAGCGCCTGCTCGACGCCAAGGTGCTGACCCGTTTCGGGCCGATGGTGCAGATCGAGCGCATGGGCGGCGCCTTCGTGCTCGCCGCGCTGCAGGTGCCGGAGGCGCGCTACGACGAAGTGACCGCGCTGGTCAACGCGCTACCGCAGGTCGCTCACAACTACCGCCGTGAGCACACGCTGAACATGTGGTTCGTGCTGGCGACCGAAACACCGCAGGGTATTGCCGATGCCATCGCGACGATCGAACGGGATACCGGACTGCCGGTCTTCGCTTTCCCCAAGGAGCGCGAGTACTTTGTCGAAATGAAGCTGGCGGCCCGCGTATGAGCGATCGCGCGAAACTCGACGCCATCGACCGTGCGCTGATTGTCGCCACCCAGGGCGGTCTGCCGCTGGTGGCCCGACCCTACCAGTTGATCGGCGAGCAGATCGGCATTGCCGGCGAGGAAGTCAGGCGCCGTCTGCAGGCCATGCTCGATTCCGGCATCATTCGCCGTATTGGCGCCGTGCCGAACCACTACGCGATCGGCTGGACAGCCAATGGCATGACCGTCTGGGATGTGCCGGATGCGCGCGTCAATGACCTTGGTGCTCGCGTCGGCAGTCTGCCGTTTGTGACCCACTGCTACCGTCGTCCGCGCGCCTTGCCGGCCTGGCCGTACAATCTGTTTGCGATGGTGCACGGAACTTCGCGTGACGAAGTACGTGAAAAAGCCGTAGTGATCGCCGAATTGCTGGGCGAAGACTGCCAAGGCAGCGACGTGCTGTTCTCGACGCGCATCCTCAAGAAAACCGGCTTGCGGATCTGAAGCGGCTTTAGGCGTGGCACCCTGCCTTCCTGGCATGCGGTGTGCCAAATTGGCAGTTTCATATTCTGATATAAATCAAATAGTTGTCGTTCGTTGATCGATATGCCATGCCAGAGTGGCATGTTCGGCATTGCGGGACTATTTTTTCGTAAGGCCTGTTTTTTTGTTTTTTATCAATGACTTATAAAGGTTTTTGATTATTGGCATGGAGCATGCTTTAAGTCTCGCGCCTGGGCAGGTGTCCGGGCCGTCTCTGCCTTTGCGGCAGGGCGGTGAATCCATATTTTGAGAGGTTATATATGATGAAGCTTTCGACAATTGCTGCCCTGGTTATCGTTTCCGCTGCTACCAGCGCCTATGCCGCTGACCAGAAGGGTATGTCCGGCATGGACGGCATGTCCGGTATGCAAGGCATGCAGGGTCAGAAGGGGATGTCCGGCATGCAGGGCATGGAAGGCCAGAAGGGTATGTCCGGCATGCAGGGTCAGAAGGGTATGTCCGGCATGCAGGGCATGGAAGGCCAGAAGGGTATGTCCGGTATGCAGGGTCAGAAGGGTATGTCCGGTATGCAGGGTCAGAAGGGGATGTCCGGCATGCAGGGCATGGAAGGCCAGAAGGGTATGTCCGGTATGCAGGGCATGGAAGGCCAGAAGTAACAGCCTTTCGGCTGCATGGGGCGGGCCGGTCTGCCTGCCCCATTTCAAATAAACATGGCGGTAAAAAATGAACAAGCCAATTTTTGTATTGCTTGGACTCCTGACGGTCTGTGGCGCTGCCATCGCCGATGATTCGGGTTATATCGGCGGGCTGGAGCCTGATTCCCGTCCTGCGGGAGCGCCCGTAATCAATCAATTCGAGCAGACCGCAAGCTGGAAAACACAGGCCTTGCGCGGGATCGATTCGCCAGCGACCGGTGTTGGCTTTCTTGAAGACCAGGGTGCCTGGTACACCCCTTTCAACCATCGCAATATGCCTGTCCCCTATGATATTCGCGGGCTCTATCAGGCGAGCGTGCCTGGCAAGGAATGAGCATGAAAAGCCCAAAGATCGTTCTGTTTCTCGTTGTCGGCGCTCTTGCAGTCGGTGGTTTTGCCGGCTGGCAGATCCTCCGGCAAGATGTAACTCCGGTCGCCACGCCGGCGGCCCCGCAACCGGCAATCCCGGTCGCCGTTGCAGATAAGGATCTGCTGCGCGCAACCTATGACCCGATCCATTTCAGGCCGGCCATCGAGTCGGCGCGTGACGAGCAGTGCCTCGTCTGCCATGGTGAAGTGCTCGCCGACAAGGTTCGTGAAACGTCACCGGCCGGCATTAAGGCCGGTACGAGCAAGGCCTGGTATCAGCGGCTCAGCACCTATACCGGTGACCAGGATACATTTCATCGACGTCACCTGACGACGTCGATGGCCAAGGAGTTGATGAATCTCTCCTGTAACACCTGTCACCAGGGCAACGATCCGCGCGACGAAGCGCAGGGTACTTCGGCGACCGGCACGCCACAGACCGATGACGGATTCACGTTGCGCAAGGCAGTCAACACCGAGAAGACTTGCCTCAAGTGCCATGGTCCGATGAACATCGAGGTCATGGGATTGCCCAGCCACTGGCCGGAAAGCAAAGAGATGTTCGGAAATTCTTGCCTGACCTGCCATGCGGCGATTCGCACCAACCGTCATCAGGTCAACTATTTGAAAGCCGAGGCCATCGAGGCGGCGGGCACCAAGAATGCCGATGTCTGCTATGGCTGCCATGGCGGTCGCTCCTGGTATCGCATCGGCTATCCTTATCCCCGCCATCCATGGGAAGGCATGGCGCCTGAGATCCCGGACTGGGCAAAAGATCGCCCGACCGCCAGCGAGGCACGCTTTGCCCTGCCGGCGACTACCCAGCCCAAGAATTAAGGAAGACTCATGGACAGCAAACGCAACTGGCTGGATCTCCTCAATCCGCGCCGCCGCAATTTCCTGAAGACCGTCGGGGCAGGCGCTGCCGTTGCCACGACCAGTGGCCTCGTCGAACTCGGACTCGGCGAGCAGGAGGCCAAAGCTTTCGCCTACGAGCCTTATCCGACGGACGATCAACTAACGACGGTGGTTACCTCGTGCGACCATAACTGCGGTTCGCGCCACATGCTGGTCGCGCACAAGAAAGGCGACGTCATTGTCCGTCTGTCAACCGACAATGGCAGCTACCAGGAGGGTGGCAGCTTCGGCAAGGATACCGAGCAGGTGCCGCAACTGCGCGCCTGCCTGCGCGGCCGCTCCTACCGATCCCGCCTGTATTCGCCGGAACGCCTGTTGTATCCGATGATGCGGGTCGGCGAACGCGGCGAAGGCAAGTTCAAGCGCGTTTCCTGGGACGAGGCACTCGATCATGTCGCGAAAAAGATGGTCGAACTCAAGCAGAAATACGGCCCGACGGCGATTCTCGACCAGGCCTATGCCGGTACCTCCTACGGCGTGCTGCACAAGTCGGACCAGATCGAAGGCCTGCTCGCGCGTTTCCTCGGCATGTTCGGTTGCCGCACCAATTCCTGGTCGGTGCCGAGCTATCAGGGAACGACCTTCAGCTCGCGGATGACCTTCGGTACGATTACCGATGGCAACGAGGACGACGCCTTCGCGCATTCCAAGCTGATCATCATGTGGGGCTGGAACCCGGCCTACACCTTCCACGGCGGCAACACCTTCTACTTCATGCGCCTGGCCAAGCAGCGCGGTTGCAAGTTCGTCGTCGTCGACCCGCAATACAGCGACTCGGCGGCCACTTACGATGCCTGGTGGATTCCGATCAAGCCGAACACCGATGCTTCGATGCTGGCCGCCATGGCGCACCACATCTTTGTCAACAACTGGCAGGACCAGAAGTTCATCGACCAGTTCTGCCATGGCATGGACGCCGGCACGACGCCGGAGCAGTATGCCGGCAAGGAAAATTTCAAGGATTACATCCTCGGCAAGTACGACAACACGCCGAAAACGCCTGAATGGGCCGAGAAGATTTGTGGCGTTCCCGCAGCCGACATCAAGAAACTCGCAGAAATGTATGCGACGACCAAACCCGCTGCGCTGAAGGCAAGTTGGGCGCCGGGCCGCGCCAGTTATGGCGAGCAATACAACCGGATGGCGGCAGCCGTACAGTCGATGACCGGCAACATCGGCGTTCTCGGCGGCTGTGCCGAGGGCGTCGGCAAGGGCTGGCACGCCGAGGCGGTCGCCTATCCCTACGACGAGTACGCCAATGTCTGGTATGCCTCGCTGAAGTCAGATCGTTGGGCGCACTGTGTACTCAACTACCCGAATGTCAAGCGCGAGGAAATTGGTTGCTGGCCGCGCAGCGACGAGCTCGACGGCAAGATTCCGAACATCAAGGCTATTTTCTGGCATGGCTCCGACTGGTTTAACCAGTTGACCAACGTCAACAAGGAAATCCAGGCGATCAAGAAGCTCGAACTGGTCGTCTGCATGGATTCGACCATCACGCCGTCGGGCTTGTGGGCCGATGTCCTGTTGCCGATCGCCACCCACTTCGAGCGTCATGACGTGGCCTTGCCCTGGTACAAGGGGCACTACTACATCCACCGGCCCAAGGTTATCGAGCCACTTGGGGAATCGAAAACCGATTTTCAGGTTTTTACCGAGCTGGCTTACCGCATCGAGAAGCTCGATCCTGCAGTCAAGGATTTCGGCAAGCGCTATAACCCGAAGGCGGAGCGCGACTACTTCCAGAAAAATGATGTTACTGACGAGGCTTATCTCATCGAATGGTGGACGAACAAGGTGCAGAAGCATCAGGGTGTCGCCATGTCCTGGGAGGACTTCAAGAAACACGGTGTTTACAAATTCACTTTCGGCAAGCCACACGTCGCCTTCGAGGAACAAATCACCCAGGGGGTGCCTTTTGAAACCCCTTCCGGCAAGATCGAAATTCTGTCCACGACGCTGGCCAATATCAAGGACTGGACCAGGACCCAGTATGGTTACGAGATCCCCTACATCCCCAAGTGGATCGAGCCATTCGAGTCACTGAACCACGAGAAGGCCAAGACTTTCCCATTCCACATGATCACGCCGCATCCGCGCTGGCGCACCCATTCCATCTTCCACAATATTCCCTGGTTGCGCGAGACCTACCAGCAGGAGGTCACGATCCACACCAAGGATGCCGCGCGACTCGGCATCAAGACCGGCGACATCGTCGAAATTTGGAACGAGCGTGGCAAGGTTGTCGTTCCTGCTTATGTCACCGAACGTTGCATGCCCAGCGTCGTCGTGCTCTTTGAGGGTGCCTGGATGGATCTGGCCAAGGACGGTACCGATCTTGCCGGCAACCCCGACTTCCTGACGCTCGATGAGCCCAGTCCGGCGGGGGCATTTGCCTACAACACCATTCTCGTCGATCTGAAGAAAACAGCGCTGGATCACCGGCCGGGTTGGGACGTCCAGGCGAACTCGCGCGCGATGATCTTTAGAAGGGACAAATAAATATCATGGTCACCAAAGTCGACAAGCAGGAACTCGAACAGGCCATCCGGCGCAAGGTGGCGCAGACCTATGAACCCGTGAAGCCGGCAAAGCAGCTCGGCTTCATTCACCACAACGTCGATTGCATCGGTTGCCGCGCCTGCGAGATCGCCTGCAAGGACAAGAATGGTCTGCCGCCCGGCCCGCGTTTCCGGCGCGTGATGTATATCGAAGGCGGCAGTTACCCGGATGTTTTCGCCTACAAGGTGAATATGTCGTGCAACCATTGCGCCGAACCGGCCTGTCTGCCGACCTGTCCGACTGGCGCCATCTGGAAGCGTGCTGACAACGGTGTCGTCGATATCGATTCCACCCTGTGCATCGGTTGTCGCAAGTGCGAGGCGGCGTGTCCTTATGGCGCGCCACAGTGGGACCCGCAGGCCCAGATCGTCAAGAAGTGCAATATGTGCATCGACGAACTGGAAGCTGGTCGCGCGCCATATTGCGTTCAGGCCTGCATGATGCGCGTCCTCGATATCGGGCCGGTCGAAGAGATCTGGAACAACACGCTCAAGACCAAGGCGCTGGGGCCCAATGACAAGACGGTCAGGCGGGTCATGAACATGGCCAATCCAGAACTGACCAAGCCGTCGATTGGCTTCGTTCCCCACAGCAAGGGACGGGTTGGGGGCGAGTGATTGCTGCTGAGGTCTCGCCGATACATTCAGTAGTAAAAAATACGCCAGTCGGGACCAGCGGGCGGTGGCTTTGTTTAGGTATCCTTCATGGATATGTTCGCTAAAGCCGGAAAATCATCGCGTTCACTCGAGCGCCGCATGTTGCGCCAGGTCCTTCTGGTGGCCGGCGGCGCCTCGTTGCTGTTCGGGCTGCTTTTCCTCGGGCTTTATCGCGACCGGCTCGAACGAGAACGGGCTGCCACGTCGAATCAGATCAATCAGGTGCTGCGGGTGGCGCTCGAGAATGCAATGCTCAAGCGCGACGTGCCGGGCTTGCGGGAAATCGTCGAGCGCATGGGCCAGCAGCAAGGCATCAGGGATGTCATGATCCTGGCGCCCAGCGGCGAAGTCCGTTTTGCCGCGCATCCGGAAAGTCTCGGCCAGCAGCGCCCGGAACTGGTTCGCGCCGAGCGGCTTGGCATGCCTGAAAGCCGGTTTGTCGCTGACGAAGGCAAGGGTGAGGTGCTGCGTTCGATCAACCTGGTTCCCAATCAGCAGGCCTGCACCGGTTGTCACGGTCAACTCGAAAAACACCCGATAAATGGTGTTCTGGTCGTCGACTACGATGCCCAGAGCCTCAAGGAGGAAGCCTGGCGTAGCGCCGCCCTGTTTGCGCTGGCTGGGGCCGTGGTGCTGGCCCTGACGCTGGGGGTGCTGTGGCGTTTGTTGCGCTCGCGGGTTATCGCCCCTATGCGCGAGTTGGACGAAGCCGCTTGTGCCTTGAGTGCGGGCAATCTCGAAGTCAGGGCACCGGTCCTCGCCGACGATGAACCGGGTCGCCTGGCCGGCAGTTTCAATCGCATGGCGGAGAGCCTGGTGAAGCATATCCGGCAGGCTGAAGTGCAGCAGACCTACCTGCAGGAACTGCTCGATAGCCTGCCCGACGGGGTGCGGGTGATCAGGCAGGCCGATTTCCGCATCGTCGCCGTCAATCGTTCCTATTGCACGCAATTGGGAATCTCCGAGGGCGACGCACTGGGCCAGTTCTGCCATCTTTCCAGTCATGGGCTGGCTCGACCCTGTCCGGCAACGATGGTCATTTGCCCCGCGGTCGAACTGAAGGTGCCGGGACAGGTGCTGAAGTGCCGGCATCATCACCTGGCGGCCGGGGGTCGCGAAATTCCGGTCGAGATTCATGCCGTAATGGTCGAGCGCAATACCGGACAGGGCGTCGAGCGTCTGATTGTCGAAGCGACCAGCGATCTATCGCAAGTTGCCCGTCTATCTCAGGAGCAGCGCCTGACCGAACTCGGCTTGCTGGCCGCGGGCATCGCTCATGAGATACACAATCCGCTCGGTTCGATGCGGCTTGCTGTCGATGGCCTGCTGCGCAATCTGCATAGCGGCCAGGCCGCTCCGGAACGTATTGTCGACTATCTGAAGATGATGAGCGCCGAGATTGACCGCTGTACCGGTGTTACCCAGCGCCTGCTATTGCTGTCGCGGCTGCCGCAGCCGCAGCCGCAGTTAATTACCCTCAATCCGGCGGTCAGTGACACCCTGCAACTGCTTGAGTTCGACGCGCAGAGCCACGGCATCGTTCAGACCGTCGAACTGGAAGCACGCGATTTGACGGTCATGGCAGACGACAGCGACCTGCGCATGGTTGTTCTCAATCTGGCACAAAATGCGCATCATGCGATGCCCGGTGGCGGCGAACTGATCGTCCGGACTGCCAGGGACGGAGAACGCGCACTGATCGAGTTCAGGGATAGCGGCAAGGGGATACCCGATACGGACATCGAGCGGATCTTCGATCCGTTCTTCAGCCGCCGGGCCGACGGTGAGGGCGGGACCGGGCTTGGGTTGACGATCTGCAAGAACATCGTCGAACGCTATGACGGCACCATCGAGGTGGCGAGCGAGCCGGGACGCGGGGCGGTGTTCAGGGTATTCTTGCCGCTGAGAGAGGGCTGAAAAATGAGCAAGCTGATTCTGGTTGTCGATGACGATCGCGTTTTCAACCAGATACTGGTCGATCAGATCAAGGACATGGGTCTGGCGGCGATTGGCGCCACTGACTGGCGCAGCGCATCGGAAATCCTTCTCGAATCCGAGCCTGATCTGATTTTTCTCGACCTCAAGTTGCCCGACGCCGATACGTCGAAACTGGTCGAAAACCTGGCGCCACAGTTCCCCGTTGTCATACTCACCGGCTACGGGTCGATTCGCAATGCAGTCAGCCTGATCCAGGCCGGCGCGGTTGAATACCTGACCAAGCCGGTCGGGCTGGATGAACTTGAAATCACCATTCGGCGCGAGTTGGAGAACGCCGAGTTGCGCCAGCGCAATGCCTTCTATCGCCGGCAACTGGCGTCGCGCCGGCCTGGTCCGATGGTCGGCAATTCGCCGGCCATGCAGGAATTGTTCGATCTGATCGAAGCGGTGGCGCCAACCGATGCGACCGTCCTCATCCAGGGTGAGTCCGGCACCGGCAAGGAAATGGTCGCGCAAGCCATCCATGAGGGCAGTACACGTCGTGGCCGCGAGATGGTTACGGTCGACGGGAGTACTTTGCAGGAAACCTTGTTCGAGTCTGAATTGTTCGGTCACGAACGTGGCGCCTTTACCGGCGCCGATCGCCAGAAAAAGGGCCTGATCGAGGCCGCCGAGGGAAGCACGCTGTTTCTGGACGAGATCGGTGAAACGACCCCGGCCAACCAGGCTCGACTGCTGCGCGTTCTGGAAACCAGCACCTTTCGTCGCGTTGGTGGTACCGCCGCCCTGAATGCCGATGTACGCTTCATCGTCGCCAGCAACCGCGAGCTTGATGAAATGACCAAGGCCGGAGATTTTCGCAGCGACCTCTATTTCCGGCTTGCCAGTTTCGTCGTCAAGGTACCGCCGCTGCGTGAGCGGCGCGAGGATATTCCACTGCTCGCCCAGCATTTCATCCAGCGCTTCTCGCGCGGTGTCGAGCGGACCATGACGAACGAGACGATCGGGCTGCTGCTGGCTTACGACTGGCCTGGCAATGTTCGTGAACTGCGCAACCTGATCGAGCGTGCCGTGATCCTTGCCGGCAGCGGCGGGCGCATCGGCCCCGAGCATTTCGGCAATCTGACGTCGCGTCGTGATGGTGCGGTCGTGCTTTCTTTCGACCGCGAACCGCGTCTCGAAGAAGTCGAGAAAGACTATTTGCGCAGCACCCTGTTGCGCCATGGCGGCAACCGGGCACGCGCCGCTGCGGTGCTGGGTATCAGCGAGCGCAACATCTATCGCCTGATCAAGCAGTACGAACTGGCCGAATGAGCGCCTGGAGTATGTCAGGCAACTTTCGGCAGGTATCGTTTACGCGTTGGCAACCCGCGTGGCGATATGCGCCAGCGCATCCTCGACCTGATCGATCAGGATCAGGCAGAGGTCGCCGTCTTGCAGGCGTTCCAGGGCGAAATCGATAGCGATGAATTCGCCGTCGATGGCATCGATGCGTTGCGTGCGGCTGGCATTGGCCAGACCCTCGCGCAACAGGGCGATGACCTCGCCATCCTCGCGGCCGCGCTGGCAGGCGTCCTGGTAGAGAATCACGTCGTCGAATGATTCGCCGAGGATTTCCGTCTGCTGGCGGATATCGTCGTCGCGGCGGTCGCCGGCGCCGCTGATGACGACCGAACGGCGGGTCGCCGGCATGTTTTCGATGGCATCGACCAGTGCCTGGATGGCATCCGGATTGTGCCCGTAGTCGGCGATCAGCGTTGCGCCCTTGTAGTCGAAGACGTTGAAGCGCCCCGGTGCTGTCTGCGCATCGCTGACGAAGCCCGCCAGCGCCTGTTCGATCACTTCCCATGGGTAGGCCAGTGCCCAACCGGTGGCGATGGCTGCCATCGCATTCTCGATCTGGAAGCCGATGCTGCCATTACGCGTCAGCGGGATATTGGCCAGCGGGATACGGTGCTGGCGGCGCCCTTCGCCGCAGACGATGTTTTCGCGCTCGACATGGACGACACGCCTGCCTTGTGCGCGGTGGGTGGCGAGCACAGGATTCATGCGGTCCTGGGCGAAGAAGATGATGTTTCCGGGGCAATGCTGGGCCATCGCCGCGACCACCGGATCGGCAGCATTGAGGACCGCGGTGCCGCCCGGGGCAACGTTTTCGACGATGACTCTCTTGACAACGGCGAGCTCGTCGACAGTCGTAATGAAGTTCAGCCCGAGGTGATCGCCGATGCCGATGTTGGTGATGACCGCGACGTCGCACATGTCGAAGCCGAGGCCTTCGCGCAACACGCCGCCACGCGCGGTTTCAAAGACGGCGGCATCGACGTCGGGATGCAGCAGCACGTTGCGCGCGCTCTTGGGGCCGGAGCAGTCGCCGGTGTCGGTGCGCCGACCCTCGATATAGACGCCGTCGGTGCTGGTCATGCCAACGCGCAGACCCTTGCTTTCGAAAATGCGGCCGATCAGGCGGCTGGTCGTTGTCTTGCCGTTGGTACCGGCGATGGCGACGACAGGGATGCGGGCGTTATCGGGTTTGCCGTCGGGGCCATCCGGGAACATCATGCCGACAATGGCCTCACCAACCGCGCGGCCCTTGCCGAACGACGGGTCGAGGTGCATGCGCAGGCCCGGCGCGGCATTGACTTCGACAATGCCGCCATTCTGTTCCTCGAGCGGCTTGAGCATGGTGTCGCAGACGACATCGATGCCGCAGATGTCGAGACCGACGGTTTGCGCCGCAGCAATGGCGCTGGCGGCAAGTTCGGGATGCACGTCGTCGGTGACGTCGGTCGCGGTGCCGCCCGTGGACAGGTTGGCGTTGTTGCGCAGCACGACACGCACGCCGCGTGGCGGCACGCTGTCGGCAGCGTAGCCTTGCTCGGCGAGGCGGGCAAGGGCGATTTCGTCGAAGCGGATCTTGGTCAGCGAGGTGGCGTGGCCATCGGAGCGGCGCGGATCGCTATTGACGATATCGACCAGCTCACGCACGGTATGCGTGCCGTCGCCGATCACCAGCGGCGGGTCGCGGCGGGCTGCGGCGACCAGCTTGTCGCCGATAACCAGCAGGCGCCAGTCGTGGCCGGGCAGGAATTTTTCGACCATGATGTCGTCGCGGAATTCGATGGCGACGCGATAGGCCTTGCGTACCTGTTCCTCGCTGGTCAGGTTGACCGAAATACCCTTGCCCTGGTTGCCGTCCTGCGGCTTGACGACGACCGGCAGGCCGATTTCCTGCGCGGCGATCCAGGCATCGTCCTCGTCTGCGACCGGGCGGCCTACAGGCACGGCGACCCCGGCGGCGTGCAGCAGCTTTTTGGTCAGTTCCTTGTCCTGCGCGATGGCTTCGCCGATGGCGCTGGTGAAACAGGTTTCGGCGGCCTGGATACGCCGCTGCTTGCTGCCCCAGCCGAACTGGACGAGGCTGCCCTGGGTAAGGCGACGATATGGGATGCCGCGCGCTAAGGCGGCGGCGACGATGGCGCCGGTGGAGGGGCCGAGGCGGATGTCTTCGTCGAGATCACGCAATTCCTTCAGGGTGCCGTCGAGATCGAAGGGGCTGGCGTCCAGTGCGGCCTGACAGAGCTGTTCGGCACGCTCGAAAGCGAGGCGGCCGACGTCTTCTTCGGTGTATTCGACGACCACCTGATAGACGCCGCTTTCAATGGTTTGCGCGGTGCGACTGAAGGTTACCGGGCAGCCGGCCTGGGCCTGCAGGCCGAGGGCGGCGAATTCCAGCGCGTGCGCCATCGAGACGGTGTCGAGGTGGTCGGCGGGAATCAGGTCGCCGAGTTCCGGGAAGCGTTCGCGCAGACGCGCTTCAAAGCCGGGCAGGTTGGCGATGGCGCTTTCCGTGCCCTGACAGGTGACGATTGCTTGAATCGCGGTGTGCCGGCTCCACAGATTGGGGCCGCGCAGAGCACGAATACGGGAAACTTCCATGATGCTGAGTCCTTGTTATTTCTTGACGGCCGCCATGTTGGCGGCTTGCGCTTTTTTGGTGCGCGGCGGGAAGAGGGCGGCGGGGTCAGGCAGTTCGAGACCAAAGGTCTTGACCGCCGTGGCGATTACTTCCTGTGTCAGGCCGAGCGCCCAGCCGGCGGCAACGGCCGCCAGCACGTTGGCAATGGTCGCCGGGGCCTTCTGCTTGCCGATCACCGGTACGTCGCCGAGGCGGCAGAGGCGGATTTCGTTGCTGCCGGTGGCCAGCGTGATGCGCCCGCCGCGGACGAAAACGCCACGCTTGTCGTCTGCAAGGTGAGCTGCCATGGCCGGACACGCCGGGTCGGCGGCGAAGAAGATGACTTCGCCGTCGCACAGTTCGGCCAGTTCGGCGACAGTCGGGTCGGTGGCATTCAGAATGGCGTAGCCATTGCGCAGCACGACGTCGATCTGCGTCCGGTAAGTGTTGCGGAAGGTCGTGAAATATTCGCCGCCATCGGGCTGCACATCCCAGCGCGCGAGGTCTTCTGCGTCCTGGTCGATATTGGTGACGATGCCGACCGCGCAACGGTCGTAGGCAAGCCCCTCGCCGAGTATGGTGCGAGCGCCGTTCTCGATGACGGCGGCCTCGACGGCACGGTTGAGCAGCAGGCGGTGGCCGCCCTGCCAGGTTGCTGCATCGCTCTTCTGAACATGGCGGCGGTCGAGATGGACACCGTCGCTGCAGGCCAGGCCGACATGCTTTCCGGACAAATGAATCATGTGAGCGACCAGCTTGGCGACGGCGGTCTTGCCGCGCGTGCCGGTGATACCGACGACCGGGATGCGGCTGCTCTCGGCGGCGGCAAACAGGCTGTCGACGATGGCCTTGCCGACCGGGCGCGGCTTGCCGACACCGGGGCGCAGGTGCATCAGCAGGCCGGGGCCGGCGTTGACTTCGACGATGGCGCCGCCCTGTGCGCCCAGCGGTTTGGCGATGTCTTCGGCCACCAGGTCGATACCGGCGATGTCGAGGCCGATGATGCGGGCGGCGAGCGCAGCCAGTTCGGCGGTTTCGGGGTGCACGTCATCGGTGACGTCGAAGGCGTGGTTGGCGTTGCGCTGGATCAATACTTCGCGGTCCTTGGCCGGTACGTCGTCGGCAGTCAGACCCTGACGTTCGAGTTCCATGCGGGCGGCGGAATCGATGCGGATGTTTGAAAGCGGGTGCAGTTCGGTCGGGCCGCGCCGCGGGTCGGAATTGATCTGGGTGTCGATCAGCTCGCGCACGGTCGATTTTCCGTCGCCGGTGACCAGCACCATGTCGCCGCGATTGGCGGCAATCAGCTTGCCGCCAATGACCAGCAGGCGATGCTCGGTGCCGGGGATCGAGCGCTCGACCAGTACGCCGCTGCCTTCATCGACCGCGATGGCGTAGGCCTTTTCGACCTCTTCCCGGGTCTTGACGTCGATGAAGACGCCGCGCCCGTGATTGCCGTCGACCGGTTTGACGCAAACCGGCAGGCCGATGTCTTCGGCGGCATCCCAGGCGTCCTCGGCGCTGCTGACTTCACGACCTTCTGGAATCGGCACACCGCAAGATTCGAGCATTGACTTGGTGAGGTCCTTGTCGCGCGAAATGGTTTCGGCGATGGCGCTGGTGCGGTCGGTTTCGGCCGTCCAGATGCGGCGCATCGCGGCGCCGTAGCCGATCTGGACCAGATTGCCGTCGTCGAGCAGGCGAATGGTCGGCATGTCGCGGTCGTCGGCGGCATCGACGATGCTAGCGGTCGATGGCCCGAGGCACTTGGAATCGACCATATCGCCAAGTTCCTCGATTGTGGCGTCTACGTCGAACGGCTTGTCTTCAATTGCCGCCATGATCAGTTCGCGGCCTTTGGTCAGCGCGGCACGGGTGACTTCCTCGTGCCAGGCGCGGATGGCCACCTTGTATACGCCACGTTCGGAGGTTTCGCGCGCCTTGCCGAAGCCGCCGGGCAACCCGGCCAGATTCTGCAGTTCGAGCGTGACGTGTTCGAGGATGTGGCCGGCCCAGGTGCCTTCGTGCAAACGCTTCAGGAACCCGCCGCGCTCGCCGACGCTGCAGCGATGCTCGATCAGCGACGGCAGCCAGGCGGTCAGGCGCTCGTAAAGGCCGGGAATCTTGTTGGAGGGAAAATCTTCCAGTTCGCCGATGTCGACCCAGGCTTCGAGCACCGGGCGATAGGTCCAGATATTCGGGCCGCGCAGGGAAACGATGTCGCGAATGATGATGTCTTTTTTCTTCATGCTTGCTTGGCCCGGCTCCGTCTCGCTTTAAGAAAAATTATGGGGCAGTCGATAATTATTAACGCTTTTGCAGGTTCATGGCTGACCCGCGTCAAAAAAATGTCACAAGCCGGTACGCGGCGTTACAGGAAACGATCGAGCAGTTTCCGGCTGTGGCGGTCCAGCGCGGCGGTGTCGCGAATCAGGAACTGGATGCCGTGCGTGTCGGCAATCAGCAACCGGGTGTGCGACAGGCGCCGGATGTCTTCCTCGCCCTTGAGTATCAGTATTGCCTTGCCGCGATTGGTGGCGACCTGCCAGGTGCTCGGGCAGGCGAAGCTGGAAACTTCGATGATTTTCTCGATTTCCGGCACGAATTCGCGGCTCGCCAGTTCCTCGTCGAGCAACTGGCCGATCGCCGGCGGCAAGTCGGCGATTCGCTCGACCCAGCCGACTTCATGGCCTTCACCATTGACCAGTGCGATGCCTTCGTCGGGCGCGCCGATCGGGAAGGTACGCACCGGCACGACGCCGACGTGGGCGTCGCCATTTTTGGCCGTTAAAACCAGTTGACCGTAGGCATCGCGTTGCAGCTGGAAGTCGGGGTTCGCCATGGTCATCTTTACGCGGTCGGGGTCTTGGGGATGATGTTGACGAGCGGCTCCGGCGCTTCGGTGTCGACGTTGCGCGCCTGCGCCTGATAGAGCTTGTAGTAATGGCCCTCGGCAGCCATCAGTTCATCGTGATTGCCGAGTTCAACCAGGCGGCCGCGATCCATGACGACCAGCCGGTCGGCCTTGCGCAGCGTGGACAGGCGGTGGGCGATGGCGATCGTCGTGCGGCCGCGGACCAGATTGTCGAGCGCCTTCTGGATTTCCTTCTCGGTTTCCGTGTCGACCGAGGAAGTCGCTTCGTCGAGGATCAGAATCTTGGGATCGATCAGCAGGGCGCGGGCGATCGAAATGCGCTGGCGTTCGCCGCCGGACAGGCCCTGGCCGCGTTCGCCGACCAGCGAATCGTAGCCGTGCGGCAGGCGCAGGATGAATTCGTGGGCGTGGGCGGCGCGGGCGGCGGCGATGATTTCCTGGCGCGTTGCATCGGGTTTTCCGTAGGCGATGTTCTCGGCGATGGTGCCGAAAAACAGGAACGGCTCCTGCAGCACGAGGCCGATGTTGCGCCGGAACTCGGCGACCGGTACCGAGCGGACATCGACGCCGTCGATGAAGACGGCGCCTTCGGTGACGTCGTAGAAGCGGCAGATCAGGTTGACCAACGTGCTCTTGCCCGAGCCGGAATGGCCGACCAGGCCGATCATTTCGCCCGGTTCGATGACCAGATCGACGTCGCGGGTGACGGCGCGGGTGCCGTAGCGGAAGCTGGCCTTGCGCAATTCGAGACGGCCCTCGACCGGGGTCTTGAGATGCACCGGATTGGCCGGCTCGGGAACGCTGGAAACGTGGTCGAGAATGTCGAAAATGCGCTTGGCGCCGGCTGCCGCCTTCTGCGTCACCGAAACGATGCGGCTCATCGAGTCGAGGCGCGTGTAGAAGCGGCTGATGTAGGCGAGGAAGGCGGTCAGCACGCCGACCGTGATGTCGCCCTTGGAAATCTGCCAGATGCCGAAGGCCCAGACGACCAGCAGACCAATTTCGGTGAGCAGCGTGACGGTCGGCGAGAACAGCGACCAGGTCTTGTTGAGACGATCGTTCATCGCCAGATTACGCGCGTTGGATTCGCGGAAGCGCTCGGCCTCGCGCTTTTCCTGGGCAAAGGCCTTGACCACGCGGATGCCGGGGATGGTGTCGGCCAGCACGTTGGTCACCTCGGCCCAGACGCGGTCGACCTTCTCGAAGCCGGTGCGCAACTTGTCGCGCACGTAATGGATCATCCAGGCGATGAAGGGCAGCGGGACCAGTGTCACGATCGCCAGCCACGGGTTGATCGAGAACAGGATGGCGGCGGTCATGGTGATCATCAGCACGTCGGTCGCGAAGTCGAGCAGGTGCAACGACAGAAAGACGTTGATGCGGTCGGTTTCCGAACCGATGCGCGCCATCAGATCACCGGTCCGCTTGCCGCCGAAATATTCGAGCGACAGGCCGAGCAGGTGCTCGTAGGTCGTCGTCCGCAGGTCGCGGCCGATGCGCTCCGAAACCAGCGCCAGGATGTAGGTGCGCAGCCAGCCGAGAATCCAGGCCAGCAGCGAGGCGCCGAGCAGGCCGCCGAGGTAGAGTTCGACCAGCCCCCAGTCGATCGGCTGGCCGTTCTGGAACGGGATCAGCACGTTGTCCATCAGCGGCATCGTCAGGTAGGGGGCGACCAGCGTTGCCGCGGTCGATGCCAGGGCGAGCAGAAATCCGGCCAGCAATTGCATTTTGTACGGCTTGGCGAAGCGCCACAGGCGAAACAGCGTCCACGTCGATGGCGGCGTCGCGGTTTCGTGCGTGCAGATTGGGCACTCGTCCTGACCCGGTTCGAGCGGCGCCTTGCATTTTGGGCAGAAATTCTCGGTCGACCGCAACACCGGCTGGCCGCTGGCAAGGCTCTCCCGTTGCAGCTCGAATTCGCTGATGACGCGCAGGGCGGCCAGATTGTTGCCCAGCGTGTAGCGCCAGCAGGCCAGGCGGCCCTGTTCGTCGACCAGTTCCAGCGTGCCGACCCCGGCATGGTCGAGGTGGTTGAGGCGCAGGCCGCCGTGCAACGGCCACTGCTGCCATTCGCTGCTCCCCGGGGGGCGGGCGAGCAGCCGCTGATCGGTAACGACGATCAGGCCGTCGGCGAAGTGCAGGCGGGCATCGAGGTCGATTTCGACCCAGGCTTGCGTTTTTTCCGCAGCGCTTAGCAGGGGAGTGACTTCGCCGGACCAGTGGCCGGGAAGCGCCGGCTCTTGGCCGACGCGGTTTGGTGCGCTGAGGGGCATCGTGGGAGTATATCGCAAGGCTCGGGTTGTCGGCTTAACGTCCGAGTTCCCTGGCGGTTGACTCATGTCAATGCGCCCGATCATCACCTGCCGTTGAATACGGCTTGGCTCAAGGCAAGGAAGTTCATGTTTCGCATCTCACAGTACATGCAGGAAATCGCCGCCCCGACGCCGCTCGGCCCCAAGCGCAATCCGCCCGGCCCGGTGGTGATCTGGAACCTGATCCGGCGCTGCAACCTGACCTGCAAGCATTGCTACTCGATCTCCGCAGACACGAACTTCCCCGGTGAGCTGACTACCGAACAGGTCTACACGGTGATGGACGACCTCAAGGATTTCCACGTGCCGGTGCTGATTCTTTCCGGCGGCGAACCACTGCTGCGGCCGGATATCTACGACATCGCCAAGCGTGCCAAGGCCAAAGGCTTCTACGTCGGACTGTCGTCGAACGGTACGCTGATCGACGAGCAAAACATCGACAAGATCGCCGAGTGCGATTTCAATTACGTCGGTGTCTCGCTTGACGGCATCCGTGAGACGCACGACAAGTTCCGCCGGCTCGATGGAGCCTTCGAGGCTTCGCTTAGGGGCATCCGACTGTGCCGCGATCTCGGCCTGAAGATCGGCGTCCGGTTCACGATGACGCAGGACAACGCCCACGATCTGCCCGGTTTGTTGAAGCTGGTCGAGGACGAAGGCATCGACCGTTTCTATTTCTCACACCTGAACTACGCCGGACGCGGCAACAAAAACCGCAAGGACGACGCCCAGCATCAACTCACCCGCTGGGCGATGGACCTGCTCTTCGATACTTGCCGGGAATACCAGCAGCGTGGCCTGCACAAGGAATTCACGACCGGCAACAACGACGCCGACGGCGTCTATTTCCTGCACTGGGTGCGCCGGCGCTTTCCCGAACAGGCGGCGCATGTCGAGGCCAAGCTGCGCCAATGGGGTGGCAATTCGTCGGGCGTCAATGTCGCCAACATCGACAACCTGGGCAATGTGCATCCCGATACCATGTGGTGGCACCACAACCTGGGCAACGTCAAGGACCGCCCATTTTCGCAAATCTGGCCGGATACCAGCGATCCGCTGATGGCCGGACTGAAGCAGCATCCGCGGACGGTCAAGGGGCGTTGCGGCCAGTGCGCCTACTTTGCGATCTGCAACGGCAATACCCGTGTCCGCGCGCAACAGATGACCGGCGACGCCTGGGCGGAAGATCCGGGCTGCTATCTCTCCGACGAGGAAATCGGACTATGAACAACTGGAAAATCCTTATTCCGGCGGGGTTTGCCGCCTACTTCATGTTCGGCATGGCGCAACTGGCCGATGCCGCTGACGATTCTGCCAATACTGCGGCCAATTTCAAGCAGCATTGTTCGTCCTGCCACGGTGTTGACCGTCTGGGTGGCATCGGCCCGGCGCTGCTGCCGGAAAATCTCGCCCGCCTGCGCAAGACTGAGGCCGAGAAAGTTATTCGCGACGGCCGCCTGGCAACGCAGATGCAGGGCTTCGGAAAGCAACTGAATGACGAGGAAATCAAGGCACTGGTTGCTTATGTCTATACGCCGATCAAGCCGATGCCGGTCTGGGGCGAAAAGGAAATCACCGCCTCGCGCATTGTCAATTTCGCGCCGGGCAGCCTGCCGGACATGCCTCAATTCAATGCTGACCCGATGAATCTGTTCATCGTTGTCGAAAGCGGCGACCATCATGTGTCGATTCTTGATGGCGACCGCCTCGAACCGATCCACCGCTTCCAGTCGCGCTTTGCGCTACACGGCGGGCCGAAATTCACGCCGGATGGCCGCTATGTGTTCTTTGCCTCGCGTGATGGCTGGATTACCAAGTTCGACCTGTGGAACCTCAAAGTGGTGGCCGAGGTGCGGGCCGGCATCAATACCCGCAACGCCGCCGTGTCGGGTGACGGCAAGTGGGTGGCGGTGGCCAATTACCTGCCGCATTCGCTGGTCATCCTCGATGCCGACTTGAACCTGAAGAAAATCCTGCCGGTGAGCGACAAGGACGGCAAGACGACTTCGCGCGTTTCGGCAGTCTACGACGCCAGCCCGCGCCAGAGCTTCGTCGCCGCATTGAAGGACGTCAAGGAAGTGTGGGAGGTTTCGTACAATCCGCTGGCGCCGGAAATCCCGGCCGGCATGATCCACGATTTCAAGTACCGTGAAGGCACTTTCCTGCCCGGTTTCCTGAACCCGCAACGCACCCAGCTCGACGATTACCTCGACGACTTCTACTTCACGCAGGGCTACGACGAAGTGATGGGCGCCTCACGCAACGACTCGAAGGCGGCAGTCACCGGCCAGGTCGTCAACCTTGATGCCCGGAAGAAAATTGCCGATCTCGAACTCCCTGGCATGCCCCATCTCGGTTCGGGTATCAGCTGGGTCTGGCAGGGGCGACCGGTGATGGCGACGCCGAACCTGAACGAAGGCCTGATCAGCATCATCGACATGCAGAACTGGCAGACGGTCAAGCAGATCAAGACGCGCGGCCCCGGCTTTTTCATGCGCAGCCACGAAAACAGCCGCTACGCATGGACCGATTCGATGATGAGCAAGGAGTTCAAGGACACCATGCAGGTCATCGACAAGGAGACGCTGGAAGTCGTCGCCGAACTGAAGCCGGTGCCGGACAAGACCTTCGCTCATGTCGAATTCACCAAGGACGGCAGATACGTGCTGGCCAGCCTGTGGGACATGGACGGTGCGCTGATCGTCTACGACGCCGAGACACTGAAGGAAGTAAAACGTATCCCGATGAAGAAGCCGGTCGGCAAGTACAACGTCTGGAACAAGATCACCAAGTCGGAAGGCACCAGCCACTGAGTGGGCGGGTGAGACCGGCTAAACACACCTTGGCGGAGCAGGTGGCATACAAAGGCCCGGCCCATAATGGCGCCGGCCCTTTCCGGTTGCAACTCAGCCTTGCTTCTGGGCTTGCTGCTGGGCAGGTTGCGTGTCTTGGGACTGGTTGCTGCGCACTTGGTGATCGAACAACTTGTCGATCAGCGCGTTGGCCAGCATCGGGTTGCCTTCGACGACAGCCGGAACTAGGGCTTCGGCGACTTCGATCTGATTCTGCTCGACCGCCAGGCTGGCGGCCTCGAAGTAAGCCTGAGCTGCCTCGGGAATAGCACCAACGGCGTAGAGGACGTTGCCAAGCTCACCATGCGCCGAGATGTTCTTCGGATTGGCTGCAATGAACGCACGGTATCCCTCAATCGAGGCCTGGATGTTACCGGCGGCAAATGCATTGCGGGCAGCGACCAGCTTGTCCTCGGCCTTGGCAGTGCCACCCAAGCCGAGCGAATGCGTGACCGCCGCGATCCCTGCGCTGACCTTGCTGCCAGCCTTCTGCAGGTAACCGCCGTTGTAGGCGAACAGAGCGATCAACAACACCGTGATGCCAAATATCAGGCGGTTCTTCGCGCGATTTGAAAGGCGGGTCTTCTTTGCCGTGGCGGCAGGAGTTGCCACCACAGGTTCGACGACCTCAGGCTTTTCAGTGGTTTGGTTTTCCATGGCCGATATTCCCTGGAATTACCAGCCCCAGCCACGGTTGCCACCGCCCCAGCCGTTGTCACCGTAACCGCGGCCATCACCACGACCATAGCCGTAGCCACGGCCATCGCCATCCCAACGGTTGTCGCCGTAGCCGCTCATGTCGCCACCCATGTTGAAACCGAAGTTGCCACGGGCATTGCCACGGCCAGAACCGCGACCATAGCCGCGGCCATAGCCATAACCACGGGCATCGCCGTAGCCACGGCCGTAGCCGTCGTTATAGTAGCGACCGTCGTTATAGTAGCGACCGTCATACTGAGCAAAAGCTGCACTGCTGGCAATGATGGCCACGGAAGCAGCCAGAATCTTGAATGTCGTTTTCATGTCAATAATCTCCAATGTTAGAAACATATTTAAGTACGTGATTGAAAATCCTACTTTCTCATCTGCAGTCTGCTTGGTTGGAACCGGACGGTTGTGCCTTTGGAGGCCTCCGCCGGAAAAGCATTAGCAGTCACTAATGTATCAGTATATGTTAAATCTAATATATGAAAATAATGATTTATTAATCCAATAATTTTATGGGCCAGTCTACGGGCTGTTGCAATGAAGCGTAATGCCCAAGCTGACCCATCATCGACCTTATTCACTACGGTCAACCGGGAAACCCGATAACCACTCAGGTCTGTTCAATTCTTCGGTAGTGCGCCCGTTGCGCTGAAGCCTGCCTCTTTTTGGCGCGCTGCCTCACCGGATACCCATTGCAACAGCGGCCCGTCGGGATTGTCCTGCTGAGTTTCGGCGCAGGCTTCGAGGCACAGTGCGCACTGGGTGCAGGAGAACATGTGACGCTTGATGCTGCGTGGCTTGAGGCGCATCGGACAGACGGCGTTGCAGGCCGCCTCGCGCTCCGGCAGGCACGTGCTGCACCTTGCCGCGCGCTGACGGTCGAAGCCGACGACGAGTGCCAGTGGGTTTTTCATCCAGGCCAGGCTCTGAAACAGGCCGACCGAGCACATGTAGCGGCAAAACAGGTGGCGGGCGAACAGGAAATCGAGGCTCAGCACGGTCGTCACGATGCCGATGAATACCGCCTGATTCCAGGTTGGCGTGCCGTGCCATAGGTTTCCGTAGATTTCGGCCGGTGGCAGCACGTAGGTCAAGAGGACGACTGCCCAGCTGAAAGCCAGCGCAGCGGCGAGCAGTATCGCGACCGGCCACCAGCGCCAGTCGTGCTGCCTGATTCGACCGTCGGCGGTCGTTGCCGGCAGATATTGGTTTTCCCAGATGCAGGCCTTGCCGCTGGCGCGGATGGTCAGCGCGTTGATCCATTCGACAACCGGAAAGTGCGGGCACAGCCAGCCGCAAAATAGCCGTCCCCACTTCATGGC
>Ga0209507_1000823_pt1 | contig 28681 bp, 23 predicted proteins | sample AD_UKC028_MetaG_FD_184414 | JGI IMG/M metagenome (GOLD analysis project Ga0209507, IMG submission 184414) | Active sludge microbial communities of municipal wastewater-treating anaerobic digesters from USA - AD_UKC028_MetaG (SPAdes) (version 2) | ecosystem: Engineered > Bioreactor > Anaerobic >...
GCCGTCGAGCACCGATTTGAGCGCCTTGTAGGCGGTTTCGCCGGCCTCGAACGAAAGATCGTCGCAAAAGATGATGAAGCGTTCGGGGCGACCGTCCAGCAAATCGACGATGTCCGGCAGGTCGACCAGGTCATCCTTATCCACTTCGATCAGGCGCAGCCCCTTGGCCGAATATTCGTTGAGCACTGCCTTGACCAGCGACGATTTGCCCGAGCCCCGGCTGCCGGTCAGCAGCACGTTGTTGGCCGGCTGGCCGGCGACAAACTGCCGTGTGTTGGCGACGATGCGCGCTTTCTGGTCGTCGATGTCCTGTAGGTCGGCGAGGCGTATCGGGTGCGGGTGGCGCACCGCCTGCAGCCAGCCGCGCCCGTTGCGCGTGCGCCAGCGAAAGGCGATGGCAGCGGTCCACTCGGGCGCTGGCGGGGCGGGTGGCAAGCTGGCTTCGAGCCGGGCGAGAACGGCTTCGGCCCGGTTCATGAGGTGTTCGAGTTGGCTGGTGTTGGGCATGATGGCTTTATACTTCGCGGCGAATTTGCGAACTCTATAGAAACACATGCGAAAAATCCAAGCCGCCGCGCTGGCGGCCACCCTACTTCTGGCTGCCTGCGGCACCACGCCGCCCACCGGTGAGCCGCCAGCGGGCTGCAAACCCTGTGCCGAATGTACGCCGTGCCCGCCACCGGCCGCAACGAAACCGCCGCCCGGGGCCGTGCTGCCGCCGTCTCCCCCGGCACCACCCGCACCGCCCCCCGGGGCGCCGCTGGCGCGTACGCTCAAAGCCGGGAAATGGGCCGATCTGCCGGGCTGGGCCGAGGACGATCATGCAGCCGCCTGGCCGGCCTTCATTGCCAGTTGCCGTGGAATCGCCAGCAAGCCCCATGGCGCCGGCTGGAAGCGCGTGTGCGACCAAGCCCGCGCCGCCGACGGCACACCGGGGCACGATCCACGTCGTTTCTTCGAAACCCACCTCAAACCCTACGCCATTTTCGGCGACGGCAACCCCAACGGTTTGATAACAGGCTACTACGAGCCGCTACTGCGCGGCAGCCGGGTGCGTGTCAAGGGCTTCGAGCAGCCGGTGCGCGGTGTGCCGGACGATTTGCTGACCATCGACCTGTCGGCTGTCTTTCCCGAGCTGAAAGACAAGCGGATGCGCGGCCGTCTAGAGGGTAACAAGGTCGTGCCTTACTGGACGCGGGGCGAAATTGCCGCGCGTGGCGACAAGATTCCGTCGCGCACGTTGCTCTACGTCGACGATGCGGTCGAACTCTTCTTCCTGCAGGTACAGGGTTCCGGGCGTGTCCTGCTGACCGACGGTGCAACTGTACGCCTCAACTATGCCGACCAGAACGGCTATCCCTATCAATCGATCGGCCGGGTGCTGGTCGACAGGGGTGAATTGAAGCTCGAGGAGGCTTCGATGCAGGGGATTCAAGCTTGGGCACGCGCCAATCCTGGGCGTCTCACCGAGTTGTTGAATAGCAATCCCAGCTATGTCTTTTTCCGTGAAGTGCCGAACAGCAAGGATGGCCCGATCGGCGCCCTGGGCGTGCCATTGACCGCAGAGCGCAGTATCGCCATCGATCCGCGTTCGGTGCCGCTGGGGGTGCCGGTATTCCTGGCGACGACGCGCCCGAATACGAACAAATCCCTGAACCGCCTGGTGATGGCGCAGGATACCGGCAGTGCGATCAAGGGCGCAGTGCGGGCGGATTATTTCTGGGGCTTCGGCAAGGAGGCCGGCGAGCAGGCCGGGCGCATGAAGCAAAGCGGGCGCATGTGGTTGCTGTTGCCGCCCGAGGCGGTGCCAAAATAGGGCGCTCGCGCCCTATTTTGGGTTGTAATTGTTGATAAATGCACAATAAAGGTGCGTATTTCACTATATTGGTGCGACTTAACGCACTGATTTGAAACAAAAAGCATGCACTGGAATGGTGCTTGCTTTCGCTTCCGGATTCTTCGATCCGGGGGTCTCATGGAAGCTGTTCAATCTGGCGGTAACGTCCTTTTCATTCTGCTGGGCGCCATCATGGTGCTCGCCATGCATGCCGGCTTTGCCTTTCTCGAAGTCGGCACGGTACGCAAGAAAAACCAGGTCAATGCGCTGGTCAAGATTTTGACCGATTTCGCGATGTCGACCATTGCCTACTTCTTCATCGGCTACAGCATCGCTTATGGCATCAACTTCTTCTCCGGCGTCGATAGCCTGATGGAGAAAAATGGCTTCGAGCTGACCAAGTTCTTCTTTCTGCTGACTTTTGCCGCGGCAATCCCGGCCATCATTTCGGGCGGCATCGCCGAGCGCGCCAAGTTCCACCCGCAACTGATCGCCACCTTCCTGTTGGTCGGCTTCGTCTATCCTTTCTTCGAGGGGATTGCCTGGAACCAGCACTTTGGCATCCAGGCCTGGCTGAAAGCCACCTTCGGTGAAGAATTCCACGACTTCGCCGGTTCCGTCGTCGTGCATGCCATGGGCGGCTGGATCGCGTTGCCGGCGGTGCTCCTGCTCGGTGCGCGCTACGGGCGCTACGGCAAGGATGGACGCATCTCCGCCCACCCGCCCTCATCGATTCCCTTCCTCGCGCTCGGCGCCTGGATCCTGACCGTCGGCTGGTTCGGCTTCAACGTGATGAGCGCCCAGACGCTGGACAAGATTTCCGGTCTGGTCGCCCTCAATTCGCTGATGGCGATGGTCGGTGGCACCTTGATCGCCCTGTTGCTCGGCAAGAACGACCCGGGCTTCGTGCACAACGGCCCGCTCGCCGGCCTGGTGGCAGTCTGCGCCGGCTCCGATTTGATGCACCCGATTGGTGCGCTGGCGGTCGGTAGTATTGCCGGCGGATTGTTCGTGGTCATGTTTACGCTGACACAGAATCGCTGGAAGATCGACGATGTGCTCGGCGTCTGGCCCCTGCATGGCCTGTGCGGCGCCTGGGGCGGCATTGCAGCGGGTATTTTCGGCAGCAAGGCGCTGGGCGGTGCGGGTGGGGTCGCCTTCATGCCGCAATTGATCATGACGGCGCTAGCCATCGCGGTGGCGGTGGTCGGTGGCCTGCTGGTTTACGGATCGCTGAAATTTGCACTCGGCCTGCGGCTGGATCAGGAGGACGAATATCAGGGGGCAGATTTGGCCATCCATCGCATAACCGCGACTCCGGAGCGTGAGCCGAACTGGTGACGGAAAACTGGCCGGGCTATTTCTCGGCCAGCGATTTCAGGTCGGCGATAACTTCGCCGGCATGCTTTCCGGCATCTACCTGCAGGTAGACCTTGGCGACCCTGCCGTCCGGATCGATCAGAAAGGTGTGACGTTTGGCGAACTTGATCACGCCCAGGTTGGTATAGGCGCCAAAGCTCTGAGACACCTTCCCGCTCATGTCGGAGAGTAGCGGGAAGGGCAGGCGCTGCTCCTCGGAAAAGTCCCGGTGGGAATTTTCCGAATCCACGCTGACGCCGACCACTTGGGCGTTCAGCGCCGCAAACCGGGGTTGGTTGTCCCGGAAATTGATGGCTTCCGTGGTGCAGCCCGGCGTGTTGTCCTTGGGATAGAAGTAGAGCACGACCCATTTTCCCTTCCACTCGGAGAGCGACCTCGGCTTCCCGTTCCCGTCAGGCAGGATGAAAGCAGGCGCAATCGAGCCAGGTTGCGGGGGCGCGTCGGCATAGGCGGCACCCGACAGCAAGAGGATGGCCCAGATGGGCCAGTACCAGTGCTTGTTCATTATTTCTATCCTCCGGCGATTGGGGTGGTGTCTATGCACATGGGGCGACTCGATGCTGTTCGGTGGACAGATCGGTTGCGGAAAAAATCCAATGGAACGGCAAGAAAGGTGGCCGCCCGGGGCAGATACTTTATGCCCCGCTTGCACGGTCAGTTGCGGTCATTGTCCTCCGAATAACTTTCAGGCCAACACGACGCTTATGCGTAACCGTCGATTCTTTCGGTAATTTTCATTGCGCCGTCTTTCCAGATTGGCTTGAATCAGGACGGATCGGGAACGTAGCTACCGGGAAAGGCGCTGGGCGTCGGATAGCGGCGGGCTGAGGGAATGATCCCGCGAGCGACCAGGTTGGTGTGAGAGTCGTAGCGGATGGTGATGATCTCGTCCGGCGTGCTGCTGGCCCGCCTGAATTCGACCACCTGGCTAGGCGAATAGAGGCGTTCGCCGTGGCCGGTGCCCAGTTTGCTCTCGGCCTTGGCGGCGGCCGGCGCGCCGGCTGTGTCGCGGCTACGCAGCGCCGGGGCTTCGTTGCTGGATAGCTCCGGTGCCGGGGCGGGCAGCGGTTCCTGATATTCACGGAAGGCGGCCACGCCAATCACGCCGACGTTGTCCGGACGCTGGGTTCGGCCGGCGTAGGAGTCGTCGACGGAGGTGAAGTAGAAGGCCGCGACATCGCGCTCGCTCTTGCGCCAGCCGGCGATCTCGACGCTGCCGCGGGGTGCGAGCACGTAACCGCGCTGGCTGGTTAAGGCCGTCTCGCCGCTGACGACGTTGATGCCATCGACCGAAACGACGCTCAGCATGCGGCCTGGCGTCCTGTTGATGACATTGACGGCGTAGCGGTCGCCCGGCTTGCCGGCAACCCAGAGCTGTCCCTTGTGCCGATAGGTGGTCAGTTGCTCGCCCGTCGTGCGATTGAAGACTTGGACATCGGCGACGGTGGCGGCGTGCGAGGCGGAAGCGGCTCCGGCGACGAGAAGGGCGGCGGCGATGGCGCGAAAGACGGTTTTCATTTTGAGAGTCCTTTTGTGGTGGTAGGCACTCTCATAAACGCCCGGTTTCGTGAAACGGGGTTAAATGTTTCGCGCTTTATGGTTGCTTGCCGCCGCCTTCGTCCGGCAGCGTTTTTAGCCGGGCGCGCATTCTCTCGGGAACGCGCTCGTCCGGATAGGCCTTCGTGAATGCCTCAAGACGCTTGCGCGCTTCTTCCAGCCTGTTCTGGTCGATCAGCAGTTGTATCGAATCGAGCCATGCCCGGGGCGGCATCGCTTGTTCCGCGGCCGCCCGCGCCGCAGCTTTCGCGGCGGGAGCTGCGCCGGCTTCGGCTTCGCCTTTGGCGAAAGACCGGGCATTTTGCGCATCGGCGGCAATTGTGTTTCCGCTGGGCGCCGATGCAATTTCGCTGCTGACTGCCGATGGTGCGGGCGCGGCGGGCTGCGCAGCCGGTGCCCGAGGGGCGATCCTCCCTTCCGGGCGCGCCCGGGCCGGTGGTGGAGGCGCCGTCCGCTCGTGGATTGCTGCCGCTGCGGGGGCAGGGGCGGGCGCCCGCGACTCCGCGGCGGGGGCGGCCTGATTCATGGCCAATGGGGGAACGGCTGGCGATGGCGATTCGCGGCGCCCAAGCATTACGGTGAGCATGGCCACCAGGCAGACCGTGGCTGCGGCCTGCAGCGGCAGGCGCCAGCGCGTCCACCAGTTGGTCGGGGCGGCTTTCGGCGCGACTGCCGCGCGGGCGGCTTGCAGGATGTTCCGGTCGAGTTCCGCGCCCGGGCCGCTTGCGCCGGCCTCCCGGTAAAGCGAAGCGATTTCGTGATCGGTGGGTTTCATCGCCATCTGGACAACTCCTGACGCAACTTGCCGAGTGCGTAACGCAAGCGGCTCTTGACGGTTTCCCGGCCGACGCCGGTCAGCGCGGCGATCTCTTCCAGGCTCATGTCGCCTTCCTCGGAAAGCAGGAAAGCCTCCCGCTGGGCATCGGGCAGCGACTGCACGGCCGCGACAATCTGTTCGGCCAGCGCCTTGCGTTCGACGATGCGCTCCGGGCGTTCGTCGTCGGGGCCGGGCAGCGCCGCGAACGGATCGTAATCCTCGTCGTCCTGGCGATCGATGTCGACGACTGGCATCCGGTTGCAGGCACGCCAGTGATCGACCAGCCGGTTATGGGCGATGCGAAACAGCCAGGTGGCGAACCGGGCGGAAGCTTCGTACTGCAGGCGGGCATTGACCACCCGCAGCCAGATGTCCTGGTAGAGTTCATCGCTTGCCCCGTTTTGTCCGCACTGGTGCGTGACGTAGCGAAAAAGCTGGCGTCGCCAGCGCCCGTAAAGCACCTCGAAAGCCGCCGCGTCGCCGTCCTTGTAGGCGAGCATCAGGCCTTCATCGGTTCGGGGGTCCTTGTCGGGTAAACGTTCGGCCATCTGAAATGGGGTGATGCTACGTTGTCGGGGTTGGCGTGATTTTCGCCTGTTTTTGCCGGTCGACCGCAACAGCTTGTCGGCGATCGGGTCAGCGGCGTCTGTGCAGGCTTTCGATCGCGCTCATCGCCGTGGCGGCGCCCAACGGCAGATGGTGGTCGACATACGGCGTCAGGCGCGTCTGCTGCGGGTTGATCTCGATGGTCGGGATGCCGGCCCGGGCGGCCCACACCACCGGCTCGGCGATGTAGGGAAAGACCCCGGTGGTGCCGATGACGAACAGCGCATCCACGCCTTCTTCGAGTGTGTCGGCAAAGCGCTGCAGCGCGTCTTCCGGCAGCGCTTCGCCGAAAAGCACGACATCGGGCCGCAATACGCCGCCGCAGGCCGGGCAGGCGGGCGGCAACTGGCGGCCGGCGAGGTCGTCGACCGCTTCCGTGAAGCCGCAGGCAGGGCAGATCAGCGTTTGCAGGTTGCCGTGAATCTCGATCAGCCTGCTGCTACCGGCCAGGCGATGCAGGCCGTCGACATTCTGGGTGAACACCGTAACGCCGCCGGGCAATGCCTCTTCCAGCCGGGCGATGGCCAGATGCGCGGGGTTCGGGCGCGCGCCGCGGCAGTTGTCGGCGATCTGGGCCAGGTATTTCCAGGTGATGTCGGGGCGCTGGGCGAACATGTGGCCGGACAGCGCGGTCTCGATCGGCAGGCCGTCCTCGGTCGCGTCGTCGTTGTAAAGCCCGCCCACGCCGCGATAAGTGGGCAGACCGGAATCGGCGGAGATGCCGGCGCCGGTGATGAACAGCACCCGGCGCGCGCGGTTGAGATGGCGGGCGATTTTTTCGATGATGGTTTGGGTGTTCATGACTGATGGCTTCAAGTCATTTGATTCAGAAGCTGACGTACTCGCCGGGCTGCGGCCGGGTCACGCTTTTCCAGCCCAGCCGCTGCTCGATGGCGCTGGCGAAGTGTTCGGAGGCAGCGGCTTCGCCATGCACCACGAAGGTGTGCCCGGGTGGCTCGTGAAAGCCGCCCAGCCAGCCGAGCAGCGCCGCCTGATCGGCATGGGCGGAGAGCCCGCCGACCGTATAAATGCGGGCGCGCACTGGCACCGGCTGGCCGAAGATGCGTACCAGCCGTACGCCATCGACCAGACGCCGGCCGAGCGTGCCGGCGGCCTGGAAGCCGGCGATCAGGATGCTGCATTCGCTGCGCGGCAGGTTCTCGCGCAGGTGGTACTTGATCCGACCGGCCTCGCACATGCCGCTGGCCGAGATGATCACGGCGCCGCTGCGGATGTCGTTCAGCGCCTTCGAGGCCTCAACATCGGCGACGAATTCGAGCTTCATTTTTTCCGGGTGCGCCTGCTGCCAGGCGATCAGCTCGCGCGTTTCGCCATCGAGCAGCTCGCGGTGGGCCAGCGTGATCCGCGTCGCGGCATCGGCCATCGGCGAATCGACATAGACCTTGAGCGGCGCGATGCGCTGGCGGCGCACCAGGTCGGCCAGCAGGTAAATGATTTCCTGCGTGCGCCCGACCGCGAACGAGGGAATGACCAGGTTGCCGTGGGCGGCGCGGGTGCGCGCGAAGGCGGCGACGATCTCGTCTTCGGTTTCCGGTAGCGCCCGGTGCAGGCGGTCGCCGTAGGTCGATTCGATCAGCAGCACGTCGGCGGCCGGGATGGCCTTTTCCGGATCGCGCAAGACCGGGCGGCCGGGCATGCCGAGATCGCCGGAAAACACCAGCTTGCGTGGCCGGCCTTCGTTCGTGACGGTCACTTCCAGCCAGGCCGAGCCGAGAATGTGCCCGGCATCGTGGAAGCTGACTGCCACGCCGTCCGCCGGACGTATCGGCGCCCCGTAGGCTGCCGGCCGCAGTTGGCCAAGCACCGCCTGGGCCTGGGCGACGGTATATAGCGGTGCCGCAACCCCGCGCTCGCCGGCGCCGCGCCGATGGCGGTGACGCAGTTGCCACTCGGCTTCCTTTTCCTGGATGTGCGCGCTGTCCGGCAACAGCACTTCGAGCAGATCGATGGTGGCTGGCGTCGCGTAGATCGGCCCCTTGTAGCCGAGCACCGCCAGGCGTGGCAAGAGGCCGGAATGGTCGATATGGGCATGGGTCAGCAGCACGAAGTCGATCTTGCGCACGTCGAAACCGAAATTAAGCGCCCGCAAATTCTTGGCGCGCGCCTCCGGCCCACCCTGGAACATTCCGCAATCGACCAGAAAACGGGTGTCGCCCGCTTCCACCAGCGTGCACGAGCCGGTCACCTCGCCGGCCGCACCGAAAAAGCCCAGACGCATGTCGTAATCCTCCCGCTTCCGCCAGCATGAACCCGGGTGAGCCTGAATGCAATGGTGCGCGAATCATTGAACGGTCATGCATCTCCTATACTGTGAAGGTTACGGAAGAGATGGAGTCGAGCGATGACTGAAATGATCGATGAACGCCCTGCCAGCAGCGTTTCGGGCTGGCTTTTTCTACCCCTGTGGCTGGCGTTGGTGGCGGGCGCGCTGTGGCTGACGGCGGGGGCGCTGGTGCTGCGCGGCCAGCCGCCGTCGCTGGTCGGCTTCGCGCTGGGTGCTTTGGCGGTGTTTTTGGCCAAGGGCTTCATCATCCTGCCGCCGAACATCGGCAGCGTGTGCACCTTCTTCGGGCGCTATTCCGGCAGCTTGCGCGATGATGGCTTTTTCTGGACCAATCCCTTCTACCAGCGGCAGCGTATTTCGCTGCGCGTCAATAACCTCAATACGCCGACACTCAAGGTCAACGACCGCGCCGGCAACCCGATCGAGGTCGGCGCCGTCGTCGTCTGGCGCGTGGCCGATACGGCGCGGGCGGCGTTCGACGTGCATGACTACGTGACTTATGTGGCGATTCAGAGCGAATCGGCGCTGCGCGCGGTGGCCAGCGCGCGCTGGTACGACGGCGACGAGCAGGGCCGGAATTCGCTGCGCGGCGATCTGGATGCTGTGGCCTCGGCGCTCGGCGATACGATCCAGGAGCATGTCGCACTGGCGGGGATCGAGATCATCCAGGCGCGCATCGCGCATCTGGCCTACGCGCCGGAAATCGCCAGCGCCATGCTGCGCCGGCAACAGGCGGCGGCGGTGGTTGCCGCGCGCACGCAGATCGTCGAGGGCGCGGTCGGCATGGTGCGGCTGGCGGTCGAGAATATCGAACGCGACGGTTTCGTGCGGCTGGCCGATGGCGACCGCGTGCGCCTGGTCAGCAACCTGATGACGGTGCTGGTGTCGGACAGCGAGACGCATCCAGTCATTTCGGTCGACAAGGGGGCGGGTTGATCGGTGAAAATTGGCCTTTTTTCACGGTCGACCGCAACCGGCGGGATTTGCGTATAGTTCCCGGCTCCCCGGCCTTTCCCCGATTCCCTGAGCAGACACAGCGATGGAAACCATCCGCATCCGCGGCGCGCGCACGCATAACCTGAAGAACATCAACCTCGATCTGCCGCGTGACCGGCTGATCGTGATAACCGGACTGTCCGGCTCGGGTAAGTCCTCACTCGCCTTCGACACCCTGTATGCCGAAGGGCAGCGCCGCTATGTCGAATCGCTCTCGGCCTACGCCCGGCAGTTTTTGCAATTGATGGAAAAGCCCGATGTCGACCTGATCGAAGGCCTGAGCCCGGCCATTTCCATCGAGCAGAAGGCAACCAGCCACAACCCGCGCTCGACGGTCGGCACCGTCACCGAAATTCACGACTACCTGCGCCTGCTGTTCGCCCGCGCCGGCACGCCCTACTGCCCGGATCACGACCAGCCGCTGGAAGCGCAGACGGTGTCGCAGATGGTCGATAGCGTGCTGGCCCTACCGGCCGAAACGAAACTGATGATCCTGGCGCCGGTGGTCGCCAACCGCAAGGGCGAGCAGCTCGACCTGTTTGCCGAACTGCGCGCCCAGGGCTTCGCCCGCGTTCGTGTCGATGGCACGGTGTATGAAATCGACGCTGTGCCCAAGCTGGCCAAGTCGACCAAGCACAACGTCGATGTCGTCGTCGACCGCCTGAAGGTGCGCGACGACATGCGCCAGCGCCTGGCCGAGTCCTTCGAAACGGCGCTGCGCCATGCCGAAGGCCGGGCCATCGCGCTGGAGATGGACAGCAACGTCGAGCACCTGTTCTCGGCCAAGTTCGCCTGCCCGGTCTGCTCGTATGCCTTGCAGGAACTGGAACCGCGCCTCTTTTCCTTCAACAACCCGATGGGCGCCTGCCCGAAATGCGACGGGCTGGGCGTCATCCAGTTCTTCGACCCCAAGCGTGTCGTCACCGCGCCGCAGCTGTCGCTGGCCGGCGGGGCGATTCGCGGCTGGGACAAGAAGAACCAGTTCTATTTCCAGATCATCGAATCGCTGGCCGCGCATTACGATTTTTCGGTCGACACACCCTTCGAGGCGCTGCCCGAAAGTGCCCGCCAGCTCATCCTCTACGGATCGGGCAAGGAAACGATCAACTTCCGCTACCTGAACGAAAAGGGCACGCGCTTCGACCGCAGTCACAGCTTTGAGGGCGTCATTCCCAATCTCGAACGGCGTTACCGTGGCAGCGACTCGAACGCCGTGCGCGAGGAGTTGGCCAAGTACATCAGCAATTCGCCCTGCCCGACCTGCGGCGGCACGCGGCTGCGCACCGAGGCGCGGCATGTGCGGGTTGGCACGCACACCTTGCATGAAATCAGCCGCCTGCCTCTGGGCGAGGCGCGCAATTACTTCAACTGCCTGACGCTGACCGGCGCCCGGGCGCAGGTGGCGGACAAGATTTTGAAGGAAATCACCGCACGGTTGAGTTTCCTGATTAACGTCGGCCTCGATTACCTGTGCCTCGAACGCTCGGCCGAAACGCTGTCGGGCGGGGAGGCGCAACGCATCCGCCTCGCCTCGCAGATCGGCTCCGGCCTGACCGGCGTCATGTACGTTCTCGACGAACCCTCCATCGGCCTGCACCAGCGCGACAACGACCGCCTGCTGCAAACGCTGAAGAACCTGCGCGACATGGGCAACACCGTGCTCGTCGTCGAACATGACGAAGACGCGATCCGCAGTGCCGATTACGTGATCGACATCGGCCCCGGTGCCGGGGTGCATGGCGGCGCCATCGTCGCCCAGGGAACGCCGACCGAGGTACAAGCCAACCCGCTGTCGATGACTGGCGACTACCTGGCTGGCCGCAAGGCAATTTCGGCCCCCAAAAGCCGTCGACCGCAACAGGCGGCAAAACAGCTCAGGGTCGTCGGCGCTACCGGCAACAATCTCAAGGATGTCACGCTCGACATACCTGGCGGCCTGTTTACCTGTATCACCGGCGTCTCCGGTTCCGGCAAATCGACGCTCATCAACGACACCCTCTACGCTGCCGCTGCCCGCCATCTCTACGGCTCCAACGCCGAGCCGGCACCGTACCGGGAAATCGTCGGGCTGGATTTGTTCGACAAGGTGATCAACGTCGACCAGGCGCCCATCGGCCGTACGCCGCGTTCCAACCCCGCCACCTACACCGGCCTGCTGACGCCGATCCGCGAACTCTTCGCGCAGGTGCCCGAATCGCGGGCGCGCGGCTATGGGCCGGGGCGCTTCAGCTTCAACGTCAAGGGCGGCCGCTGCGAAGCCTGCCAGGGCGACGGCATGATCAAGGTCGAGATGCACTTTCTGCCCGACATCTACGTGCCCTGCGACGTCTGCCACGGCAAGCGCTACAACCGCGAGACGCTGGAGATCAATTACAAGGGCAAGAACATCCACGACATCCTCGGCATGACCGTCGAGCAGGCGCGCGAATTCTTCGACCCGGTGCCCAACATCGCCCGCAAGCTGCAAACGCTGGTCGACGTCGGCCTCAGCTACATCACGCTGGGCCAGAGCGCGACCACCCTTTCCGGCGGCGAGGCGCAGCGCGTCAAGCTGGCGCTCGAACTATCCAAGCGCGACACCGGCCGCACCCTGTACATCCTTGACGAACCGACCACCGGCCTGCATTTCCAGGACATCGAAATGCTGCTAGCCGTGCTCCAGCGCCTGGCCGAGCATGGCAACACCATCGTCGTCATCGAGCACAATCTGGACGTGATCAAGACCGCCGACTGGGTCGTCGATCTCGGGCCGGAGGGCGGCGATGGCGGCGGCCGCATCCTGGTCGCCGGCACGCCGGAAGATGTGGCCAAATGCAAGGGCAGCCACACCGGGCGCTTCCTGAAACCGTTGCTGGAGAAACGCTGAGGTATTTCAATGGAACATAACGGGATTGCGCTCCTGATCGATGCCGACAATTGTCCGGCCAGCAGGATCACGGCCATACTCGACGAGCTGTCAAAGTATGGCGTTATCAATATCCGCCGTGCTTATGGTGACTGGAAAAGCCAAACGCTGAACGGCTGGGCCGAAATCCTGCACGACCACGCTATCCAGCCGATTCAGCAGTTCGCCTACACCAAGGGCAAGAACGCGACGGACAGCGCGATCATCATCGACGCAATGGATTTGCTGCATGGGCAAAAACTTACAGCTTTCGGCATAGCATCGAGCGATTCTGATTTTACGCCGCTGGCGATGCGCTTGCGTGCGGCTGGCCACAAAGTTTTCGGATTCGGCGAAAAGAAAACGCCTTCACCTTTCGTCAATGCCTGTACCAAGTTTCTGTTTCTTGAGAGCCTCGGCCAGCCGCAGGTGGCTGAAATTGTTCCCGCCGCAGTGCCGAGCATGCCGCAGCGGAAGGTAACCAATGAGCTGCGTAGTGACACAGCGTTGGTCAACGCCTTGCGCAATGCTGTCGCTGCCATCTCGGACGAAGAGGGCTGGGCCGCGCTGGCGGCAGTCGGTCACCACATCAACAAGAACTGGCCCGCCTTCGACCAGCGCAACTACGGCTACGCCAAACTCGGCGATCTGGTGATCGCCAGCGAACTCTTCGAGCTCCGCCGCGACAGCCACAACCACCTTCAGTTGCGGTCGACCGGTAAAAAAGGCCAAAAACCAAAAGCACCGGAGAAGACTGCGCAATGAGCGGCTTCGAGGAGTTCAAGGGCAAACAGGGTCTTACACGCTTAATCAACGCACTTGGGTATTCGCGTGACGGCATTGCCGCTGCGTGGAAGAACGAGGCGGCTTTCCGCGAGGAGGTGATCCTCGCCGCCATCGCCATTCCGCTGGCCTTCTACCTCGGCAAGACGGGTGTGGAGCGGGCGCTGCTGGTCGGCAGCATTGTCTTTGTCCTGATCGTCGAGATTCTCAATTCGGCGGTCGAGGCGGTGGTCGACAAGGCCTCACCGGAAAAACACGATCTGGCCAAGCGCGCCAAGGACATGGGTAGTGCGGCGGTGCTCCTGAGCCTGGTGAACGCTGCGTTGATCTGGGCCTGCGTGTTGTGGCCGATGGGTCGTGTCTGAGCGTTTGGGCTTTCTGGGGAATCAGCCGGTCTCGGCTGCCACGATGACCCGGTTGCGGCCCAGGCGTTTGGCTTCGTAAAGTGCGAAATCGGCGTCGTGCAGGGCGCTTTCAATCGTGCTCTTGCTGGCATCGGCCAGGCCGATGCTGAGCGTTACGCGGATCAGCAGACCATCCGCCAGCCGGATGTCATGGTCGGCGACGCGCTGGCGAAAGCGCTCGGCCAGTGCCCGCGCCTGTTCGAGCGAGCTGTCGGGGAACAGGAAGGCGAATTCCTCGCCGCCGTAGCGACATACCAGATCGGACTGGCGAAAACTTTCTTCGAGGAGCAGTGCGAAGGACTGCAGTACGGTGTCTCCAGCGGCATGTCCATAGGTGTCGTTGAGGCGCTTGAAGTAGTCGAGGTCGCCGAGCGCGATGACGGCCTGCCTGCCCTGGCCTTGGGTGTGCTGTAATTCGGCGTCGGCGATCACCATGAAATGGCGACGGTTGATCAGCCCGGTCAGGCCGTCGCGATTGGCGAGCAGTTCGAGTTCGCGCCGGGCCGCTTCATTGGCGGCCAGCGAGTCATGCAGACGCCGCGTGGCCTGCTCGACGGCGTGGATCTCGGCCATTCGGGCATCGGGGAATTCGGGCGCCGGCCGGTCGACGCTCAGTGACGACAGGGTCTGGTCGATGCGTTGCAGAGGGCGAATCAGGTGGCGGTTGAGCAGCAGGATGAACAGCAGCAGGAAGCCGCCGACCAGAATCAGGGCGCCGATCAATTTGACTCGCGCCAACTGCATCACGGCTACCATCTCGTTCAGGTCGTCGGTGGCCAGGCTGGCTCCCTGGACCGACAGGTCATCGACCAGCAGGCTGAGCCGCTTGGAAATGTTCTGCCACTCGGCATGACGCTGAGCGATTCGCGCTGCGTCGCGGGTGGCCAGATTGCCGGTTTCGATCAGGAAGCGCTCGGCATCGCGGGTGGCTTCCGCCGACTGGGGGTGTTCGAGAATGCTGGGATGGCTGGCCACCAGCATGATGAGGAACAGCGATTGCTGGCGAGCCTCGGGTGTGGTGGCGGAAAAGACGCGCTCGCCTTCCTGGCGAATCTGTTCGAGATTGCGGGCCAGGCGCTGGTAACGGATGATCTGCGGAATCGTGTCCTGTTGCAGGCGCTGCGAGGCTTCGAGAACGCGATGCTGATCCATTGCGACCAGGGCGACCACGACGCTGAACAACAGCGCGAATGTGCTCGCCAGTATCACGAAGGCGGTGCGGGCGCGGTAACGTTCGCGAAACTCCGGTGTCACCATGGTGTCTAGTCCAGCCCCAGCGGAAAGTGACGGCGCGCGATACGCTGAAAACTGCCATCGCCGCGAATCGCCACGATGGCCTGATCGACGGATCGCCTTAGCGTGTCATTCTGCAGCGGCAGGGCGATATGCACCGTGCCGCCCAGGCCGCGATCGGCCACTGCGCTGCCGATGAACTCGATCTGCCGGGTCGTGTCGCGGTTGAGCAGGGCGTAGGCGCTCAGTACCGACAGCAGGCCGAAATCGGCAGTATTGTTGCGCAGGGCTTCAATGACTTCCTGCGCTGTCTTCCTGGACGACACCGTCAGACTGTGCTGGCTGGCTATGGTGTTGAGGAATGCGAGTTGCAGCGAGCCCTCAAGCGCAGCCACGCGGGCATCGCGCAGGGTGTCGACGCTGACGGGGTGGCTCAGTTTGGTGGCGAAGGCCTCGGCTGTGGCCGGCGTTCCCAGCAGGCGCGACGACGAATACCAGATGGGGGCACTGAAGGCGACCCGTTTGTCGCGTTCCGGCGTGCGCAGGAGGTTGCCGAAGCCGAGGTCGAATCGTCCGTCTTCGACGCCGGGCAGTACTGCGCTGAAGGGAACGAAGCTGACGGTACAGCGGGCATGGATGCGCCGGCAGATTTCGCGCGCCAGATCGTCATTGAACGCGATCAATTCGGAGCCCGGCATGTTGGGCGGAATGACATTGCCACTCATGGCCAGCTGGGACGGGTCCTGGACGCCGATCGCAACGCTGAGTTCGCTGGCCTGGACTATGCCTGCGATCAGGTAGATGCCCAGAAACAGGGCGCGGAGCGTGCTCATCAATGCACCCGGAACGGCAGGAACTGCGTGTTGATTCGATCATAGACGCCATTGCGCTTGATTTTTTCGAGCGCGCCATCGACGGCATCCTTGAGTTCGGGGCGACGCGGGTTGATGCCGAACGATGCATTGCCGATCAGTTCAGGCGCTTTCATGACGGTCGATTTAAGTCCCAGAGCCTGGAAGTCCTTGTCTTTCGTCAGCGCCAGTGCGGTGTTCATGGGAATGATCACAGCCTGGGCTATGCCAGCCATCAAGGGTTGGCCGAGTTCGCCATTGGTTGGCACGGCGACGGTGTCCCAGCCTTGGCTGCGTGCGTAGCGCTCCTGCGCCGACCCCTTGACGGCTGCCACGCGGATGCCGCGGTCGCCGGGCTGCACGCCGGGTTTGGCGAACCACAGCGTAGTCGAGCGGAAGTAAGGGGCGGCCAACAAAATTCTGGCGCGCCGCTCGGGGGTGTCGAGGAGGCTTACTGCGGCAATGTCGATTTCGCCGCTACTCAGCGCGTCCAGTACATGCTCCAGCTTGATCGGCTGGAGTTCGCAGCGCGTCTGCATTTCGAAGCATACTGCGCGGATGATCTCGGCACTGAAACCGGTCAGGTGGCCGTCGGTGTCACGATAGGACATCGGTGGCGAGTTTTCCAGGACCGCCACCCGGAGCGTCTGCTCGGCTGCCGTGACCACGCCCGCCACGAGACAGATGAGGGACACTATGCAGCGGATGAAGAGGCGAGGGCGGAAGAACATTTTCCTGTTTGTTTTGAAGGCTTTTCCACGAGTATAGCCGAACCTCAAGCCGGGTCACTGCAACTCGGTCAGCACGTCCTGGAGGACGTAGTAGATGGCCAGTCTGAGCGGCCTGCCCTCGTTCCCGAACAGGCTGGCGTAACGCATCAGTTGCGGCCGGTATTCCGCCGTTCTGGCGGTCAGGTAAGCGGCGATGTCACTGTCCGCGGGAGCCGTGACGGTCTTGTAGTCGATGATCCAGCGACAGCCATCGGCGATGAAAGTGCGGTCGATGACGTGGTTGACCGCAACCGTCTCGCCGTCTTCGGTGGCTTGGCTCGTCCATGCCTGCTCGGCTGCCGCCGCGTCGGTCTGCGCCAGCAGCCAGCGCCCGGTCGGCGAATCCAGCGCGCGACATAGCGCAGCCACTGCCACCTCGGCGCCGCGGGCCGCATCGTCGGGCGCATGCCCGGCCTGTGCGAGCCAGCGCCGGTAGGCGGGCGCCAGGCCGCGTATGCGCTGGCTGGTCCAGGCCTGCAGATCGTCATTGGCGATCAGTTCGAGGCAGCGGTGAACCAGGGTGCCGACCGAAGCCTCCAGTGCCAACCCGGCGACTGCGAGATCGAGGTCGACGGGGTTGCTGTCTGCCGATGTGCCACCGGGAGGGGCCCGTAACGCCTCCGGCGTGCCCGGCTGGTGCAGGCGCAGCAGTGGCGGAACGAACGTGGCCGGGTCGATCGTGGCGATGTTTGGCGAGGAATCGCTTCCGGCAGCCAGTGCGGCGGCAAATGCCGGCTGTGCGACGCCCGGCCACAGCAGTTTCAGCAGCGTGCCGGCGGGCGGCGGTTTCAGTCCGTCCTCCTTCGCTTCGTCGGCCGTGGCGACGCCGACCAGATGCAGGGCGCGAATGGCGCGCGTGGCGGCGACATAGAGCAGGCGTTCATCCTCATGCGCTCCGCGTTCGGCTTCGAGCTTTTTCAGGAAGTCGTAGGCGGTCGGTTCGCCGTTGTCGGCGCCTTTCTGTTTCATCGGTGCGACCAGCAGATGTTCGTGGCCATCGCCCCCGGCCACCTCGTCCCACAGCAACAGGCTGCTGTCGTTGCCACCGGTCGCGCGGTGCAGGCCGGGCACGATCACGGTATCGAATTCCAGGCCCTTGGCCTTGTGCACCGTCATCATCTGCAATGCGGCGCCGCGCGGGTCGGCCGGCGCGTAAAGCTCGCCAGCGTGGGAGCCCAGCGTCTCCGCGCTCAGGTCGCGCGCCGCGACCAGGCGGTCGATCAGGGCGAAGAATGCCTCGACATCGTCGAGCGCTTCCGGCGCCTCCAGGCAGCGCGGGCCGCCCAGCATCAGCCAGACGCCTTCCAGCCAGCGCCGGGGATGCTGGCGGTCACGCCCGGCGAAGGCGAGTTGCAGGACGCCGCGAACATGTCGCAGGCGTTGCCGGCCGTCCTCGCTGAGCCGGGTGAGGCGGGTGTCGTCCTGCATCAGCTGCCAGATCGTCTGCTTTCTGTCGTCGGCGGCCAGCGCATGCAGGTCGGCGAGTGTCAGGCCGCACCACGGGGCACGCAGCAGGGCCAGCCAATGCACGCGGTCGGCGCGATGGTGCAGGGCGCGGAACAGGGTGAGCAGATCCTGAACGTGCTGGCGGCCATCCAGCCCTTCGATGTCGACCGCCTGGAAGCGAAGCGTCGGCGAACTGCGGCGGATTTCGGCGACCAGTGCGTCGAGATGGCTGCGGGCGCGCACCAGTACGGCGATTTTCTCGTCAGGCGCTGCAGCAAGTGTCTGGCGGATGATGTCGAGCACGCGGCAGGCTTCGTCCCGGGCGGGGTCGCTGCCGTCGCGTGCGATGACCGGGTGTACGACGACGCCGCTGTCGGCGCGCGCTGGCCGGGTGACGGCCGATTCGGCGTAGCGCACGGCGCCGGTTTCGGGGCTGTCGGCGACCGGAAAGATGGTCGGGAAAGCCGCATTGACCCAATCGACGATGCCTGGATATGAGCGATTGTTGCGGAACAGGCGCAAATGCTCGAGTCGGATGTCGCCGATGCCGCGCTCGCGGACGCGCAGGAAGAGGCCGACATCGGCCTTGCGGAAGCGGTAGATCGACTGCATCGGGTCGCCGACCACGAACAGCGTGCGGCCGTCGTCGGGCGTCCAGCCGCGCGTCAGTTTTTCGATCAGCTCGACCTGGCTCGGGCTGGTGTCCTGGAATTCGTCGATCAGCAGGTGGCGAATGCGGTAGTCGAGCGCCTGGGCAAGGTCGGTCGGTGCCTCGTCGTCGCCCAGCGCCATGCCGGCACGGCTGGCGATTTCGATGAAATCGACCTCGCCGGCCTCCTGGAAGGCCAGCCACAATTGCCCGGCGGCCAGCCGCAACAGGCGCGAGAAACATTCGACGGTGGCCCATTCGCCGTCGCTCAGTTCGGGCTGCGGCAGCCCGCTCAGCTTACTCAACGCATCCTCCAGCCCGGCCACCTCGCGCAGCTGGCCAAGTAGTTCGAGCATGGCTTTTTTGCGCTCGGCGAGCTCCTTGTCGGCCGGGAAGCCGATGCGCTTGTCGACCGTTTTGCGCAGCGTGCCATCCTTGGTCAGCAGCAGCCCGGCTACTGCCTGCCATTGCTGCAGATCGGCGACGGTTGCGGTCAACGGCAAATTCCAGTCGAAAATGGCATCCAGCATGCCCGGCGCGTTGGCGGCGGCGAAACGCGCCAGCGGCATCAGCAACGACTGCCAACGCGCGTCGAGCAGGCTGCCGGCCACCGCAAGGTCGCGCTCGATCAGCGCCGCGAAACCGGCCTCGACTTCGGGTTTCATCGCTCCGCTTTCGATGCGCGAGGCGTGGTGCAGCCACTGGTCGCGCCGGCCCAGCATGGCGATCAGCAGGTTTTCCAGGCGGCCGGCATTGTTGTCCATGAAGGCCAGTGCCGCGGCGACGATGTCGGCGTCCGGCGTCTCGGCCTCGAGCATTTCCAGCGTCCGGCGTGCTGCCGTCGCGTAATGCGCCTCGGCATCCTCGGCGACACCTGGCTGGCTGCCGAAGCGACTCAGGAAGGGCATTTGCCGCGCAAGACTGGCGCATAGCGCATCGATGGTCGTGATGCGCAGGCGGCCGGGGTGGCCGAGCAACTGCCAGCCTTGCGCGGCATCGTGGGTCAGCACCCGGTTAGCCAAGTCGAAAGTCAGGCGCTTGTGCGGCTGGTCGGGTACCTCGCCGCGTGCCGCGCGCTCCAGGCTGCCGAGAATGCGGTCGCGCATCTCGGTCGCCGCCTTGTTGGTGAAGGTCAGCGCCAGCACTTCCTCGGGGTGCTCGACTACGGCCAGCAGGCGCAGGTAGCGCTGCGTCAGCAGTTCCGTCTTGCCCGCCCCGGCCGGCGCCTCGACGATGAACGAGGCGATCTCCAGCGCCCGCTGGCGGGCCAGACGGTCTTCTTCCAGACTGTCGATTCGCAGATTCACTCGAGAAAGAATCCTTTAATCGCGGAAAATACCTCATCATCCGCTGACCACATGAATGAATGCCCCATATCGAGCACCTGCAAACGGGCTCGCGGAATATTGGCGGCAAGGTATTCACCGTGTGGTAATGGCAGACAGATGTCGTCGCGGCCGTGGATGACCAGCGTCGGTAAGCTGATCGTCCGGACGCCAGCCAGGCGATCCGGCGAGGCGGCTACGGCAAAAGCATGGTGCATAGCGGCTTGTGGATTATTGGTTCGGGTGGCTGCCAAGTTCAGTGCTTTAGTGATCTGGGCCACCGGAAAAGCTCGCCGCCCACCATAGGTCAGCGCCCAGCCGGTCAGCAGGTTGTCCAGGGTCTCAGCCGGCGAACGCGGTGGCCGGGCGACCGTCGCCTGAATGTAATCGAGCAATGCCTGCCCTGGCCCCGGCAGTGTCAAGCCAGCTTGTGGCTGGCCCGTAGTCGCGGCCATGTAAGGCCGCTGATCAGCCGTCGTCGAAATCAGTACCAAGCGTTGCACTGTTTCCGGATGTTCGATGGCCAGTAATTGAGCGATGTAGCCACCCATCGAAAGACCGATGACACTCGCCCGTGCTACACCATGCCCGCGCAGCACCGCACGGGCATCGTCAGCCAGTTCAGCCAGTCGATAGGGGCGCTGCTGGTAATCGACTGTCGAAGAGTGGCCGGTGTCGCGGTGGTCATAGCGAATAACGTAGCAGTTCAGATCAGCCAGACGCCGGCAGAAATCATCCGGCCAGAAGATGCCCTGATTCATCGCCCCCATAATTAGCAGCAGCGGATGACTCCCCGGCTTGCCGTATGCTTGCGACCACAGCGTCAGGTTGTCGTCGGTCGACACCATCATTTCCCGTGACTCAATACTCATCAGCCCCCCCTGCTTCTGCCAGCGCCTTCGCCAGCAGCCGGCGCCGTTCCGGGAGGCGCAGCAGCGGCAGCACTTCGCAGTACTGCAGCGCACTCTCGTCGGCGAAGACGACGCCGGCCTGCCCTTGTTTTACCTCTTTGGCTACCGCATGCAGGCGTTCGCGCCAGTGGGTGACGACGGCGATCCAGTCGGGGAATTCGGCCGGATCGAAGATTTTCTGCTTGTCGTCGCCGATGCCATGGATGCCCGGCAGGATGTCCTTTTCATCGGCCACTCCGGCGAAACCGGGCTTGTCGAGCAGTACCTTGGCGAAGACGACGGCGGCGACCTCGTCGTTGACCAGCGCGGCGTAGATCGGCAGTTGCGGCTCGGTGATGCGCGACTCGGCCCAGTTCTTGATGTCGATGGCGGCGCCGGTCTTGTAGTCGATGATGATCTGCCGGCCGTCATCCAGGCGGTCGATGCGGTCGACGATCATTTTGACCCGGATTTCCTCGATCTCGACTTCCGCCTCCTGTTCGCAGGCGATCACCTCGAAAGCCTGGCCGCGCCGGGTTTCGACCTCAAGCCAGAGGTCGAGCAGCCTGCTCAGGCGGGCGGCTTCGAGTTGCCGGAAGCGGGCCGGCAGCGTGATGCGGCGATCACGCTCGAAGTTGTCCAGCGCGCCGGCGCTGGCCTCGGCGATGCACTGCCGGCGGCCGGCCGGGTCCAGCGCGGCGAGCGCCGTCGACGTTCGCAGGGCCGTCCATAGGGCTTCCAGCGCCTCATGTACCAGCGTACCGCGGGCGGCCGGGTCGAGGCCCTCGACCGCTTCGTCCATCGCTTCGCCGCCCAGCCGGTACTGGAAATAGGCCCAGGCCGGGCAGATCGCCTGGGCGCGCAACAGCCAACTGCCGCCGGCCACTTTTTCGCCTTCGGCAACCGCTGGTGCCAGGGCGTCGGCGAGCAGTTCGATGGCTGTCTCCGCGTCGCCGGCCAGTTGCCGGGCGAGTGTGGCCGGCGCCGCCAGCGCCAGATCGGCGTGGGCAATGTTGGCGACCAGCGGGCTTGGGCGCAATACACGGTTGCCGTCGGCCAGCGCATACGAAAAATGCACCTCCGGCGCCGACAGCGTCAGACGTTCGTGGACGCGACGGGCGAAATCGAGCTCGATCTCGGCGCTGGCGTGCGTGGCGCCTGCAGCGCGCAGCAGTTCGACCGGCAGCAGCGGATTGGGGCGCGGGGGAGGCGGCCACAAGTCGTCGTTCATGCCCATGACCCACAGGGCATCGAAACCGAGGCCGGCGCTTTCCAGCACGCCGAGAACTTGGATGACCGGCCGGCCGCGCGTTTCAGGCTGAAACAGCCGTTGCCGGCAAAGTTGCGTCAGGCGGCGCGTGGCGTCGGCGAAGAGCAGCGGGCCGAGCAGACTGTCGAGGCGACCAAGGCTGTCGAGCACTTCGTTGAAAGCGCGACGTGCCTGGAATTCGTGGCTGGACAAGGTGCGGTCGCCGGGCCAGCCGGCCGCCTTGAGGCAGTTGCGGAAGATGCCGGCCCATTGTCCCGGCGGCAGCTTGCGCGGCGCGCCGCCGGTGGTATCGAGCAGCGCGGTAAGTGCGGCGATGGTTTGCGAACAAAGCGGTGCGTCGTTCTCAGCCAGCCGATGGGCCAGGTGAATCAGCGCCGGCAGGCTGGTGAAGTAGGGCAGGTCGCGGCGCATCGCGGCATCGAGACGGGCGCGGCCATCGGCTTCGTGATCGGCCGCCGACCAGCGCCCGCTCAGCAGCAGCTCCGACAATCGTTGCTGTTCGATTTTGGCGCGCCCGGTGCCGAGGGCCAGAAGGTCCAGGGCGCTACGAATCAACGGCAGGTCGGCCAGCGCGCGGCCGAGGGAAAAATTGAAGCAGCGCGGCATTTCGGCGGCATCCGGGCGAATCGCCGCCGGGTGAAAGGTATCGTCGAGCAGGAACTCCAGTCGGTCGCGAACGCCAGCCAGGTCGGGGGCGACGATGGCGAGCCGGCAAGTCGGGTCGGCGGCCAGCCGGGCCTGCGCCCAGGCGACAATCGCCGAGCATTCGGCGTCGCTGTCGGCGACGGCGTGCACGACCTGCCTGCTGCGGTCGACCGGCATTTTTGGCCGATTTTCAATCTCGGTGCCGCGTGCCGCCAGGGCGGTCATCAGGTCGACTTCGAGCGGGGTGTAGCGGTCGAAACCGACGAAGGCGACTGTCTTGGGTAGCGCGAAGCGGCCATCGGCAATCAACGAAATCATCTGCCGTTGCAGACCGGCCGCATCGATCCAGCCACCTGCCGTACAGCGTCGGGTGAATTCGGCCTGCCAGCCGATGAACAGTCGCGCCTCTTCCGAAAGCTGGGGGCCACCCGGTTTCAGCTTCCAGACGCGGCACAAGGCCTGGGCTTCGGCTGCCGACGCCGCCATGCCCTGGATGTCGAAAAGCGGTGATTCGGCCTCGGCCAGGGAGTCGCCGATCACCTTTTCCCACAATAGCTGTTCAGCGAATGCATCCAGGGGCTGAGGCAGATTTGCCGTGCCGCTCAGCAAGGCCTCGTCAGCGAGGCTAGTCAGCCATTGCGCCAGGGTCAGCGCCCGCGGCGTTTGCCAGACGCCGGCACCCTCCGGCGCCGCCTCGCGCAGGGTCTGGGCGAGGCGGGCGGTGGCGCAGAGCGTCAGGTGATCGGTCAAGCGGGAGTCAGTAGCCGGGAGGGTGAGCCGGTTGTGCGGGGCGGGCGGGCATCGCCGGTTGGCCGGCTGGCGCCGGCTTCGCTGGGGTTGCCGGTGTGGCCGGTATCGCGGGATGGGCCAATTCATCGGGAGGGGCGGGGTGTGCCGGCTGGGCCGGGGCCACCGCTGGCACTTTCGCTGGCGTGGCGACAACCGGGGCTGCTTCTTTCTCAGTCAGGCGCGGCATGGCGGGCTTGGCCGGTGCTGCAGGGCGAGCCACAGGGTTGGCGCCGGGTGCTGCGGGAGCAGACGTTCCGGCCGGTTTTTCCAGGGTCATGGGCGGTGGTGCTGCGGTGGTGCGCAAGGCTCCGCCAACCGTAACGTCCTTGTGAATATCCTTGAGCGTCGCCGGCCCGATGCCTGGAACGTTCTGCAATTCATCGATGGACTTGAAGGCACCATGCTGCCGCCGGTAATCGACAATCGCCTGGGCCTTGGTCGGGCCGATACCTTTGAGGCTGTCGAGTTGCTCCGGGCTGGCCGTGTTGATGTTGATCTGGGCCAACAGCGTGCCAGTCATGGCCAGCCAGCAGGCCAGGGTGAGCAAAAATCTTGTGAGCATGGTGCGCCCCTCTGGTGGTTGTTATTGCGCTGCTGGGGCAGGTACCGGTGGCGGCGCGGCTGGCGTCACGGCGATGGCCACGGCTTCCTCGTACGTTGCGGCGATCTGGTCGCCCACACGGATATCCTTGAGCAATTCCTTGTCCTTGACGCTCAGGTCGATGCTGCGCTTCGGGCCGCGCAGGGTGATCGTGCCGGCGGCGGCATCCACCGCGCTGACATCGGCGATGACCTTGACCGTGCGGCTGGCTGCGAAGCCGGGTTTTTCGCCGGGCTTGGCGGCGACTGCCTGGTCGGACTCGATGCGCTCGCGCAGCCGTCCGCCGCCCTTTTTGAGCTCGAGGCCGAGCGCGGCGATGTAACTCAGGGTGACCAGGTCGCCGACCTTGATCTGCTTGAAGTTCTTGACCTGTGGTCCGGCGGTGATGGTCAGCTCACCGCCGGAGCCACCCCTGATGGTCACTTCGCGTGTGGCCTTGTCGATGGCGGTAATGACCCCCTGAAGTTCGACGGCATTGGCGGTAGTCACCGCGCCTTTGTCCTTCTCGACCAGCGAGGCACTGATGGGCGCGTTCTGGGCCTGGGCTAAAAATGGCAGAACGCCGAGCAAGGCGGCAAGCAATAACGAACGAGTTTTCATGAATTTCCTCCTTCTTTAATGGGCAGATTATGCCTGCGAACTCCTGGCGTTGGACGGGCTAGTAAATACCGATATTGAGGAAGACCGTCGAGGAGCCATTGGTCGAATAGCCATAGCCAAGATAGGCTGGTCCAAATGGCGTTTCGCCTCCCAAATAAATTGCGGCCGAGTTGAGGATGTTGACGTTACTGAGGTTGGTTTCGGTGTAATAAGTGCCGACATGAGCACCTTCCAGCAGCAAACCAAAACGCATATCGCCGCGTAGCCCCAATGGGAAAGTGCCGATAATCTGCTCGGCACGGACGCCGACGTAGGTGATGTCGTCGCCGAGAATCTGGCCTCTGGCGAAAGCGCTCAGGTTGCCGAAGCCCCCCAGTCGCCCCGGGTTATAGAAGGGCAGTTGCCCGTTCGGTGAGCCGACATAGTTGGCGCGCCCCGTAAACACGGTCTTCCCCAGCGAGAATGCCCCTTGGACGTCTACTTCGGCACGCGAATAACCGGCCTGACTTGAATCGAAATAATCCAGCTTTGTAGACCAGCCCTGTGTCGGGAAGTAAAGACGATTCATCTGGTCCAGCGACAGTCGGGCATTCCAGCCTGAATATGACGTTGAGAAGGTGCTGGGCAATGTGGACGAACCGATATCGCGGTCGAAGCTTCTATCCTGATAGAGCCAGCCGAGACGTGCCTGGCCCAATGAACCGAAATTGGTGCCCAGCGATACCCCGAACGCGGTATCGGCGTTCAAGTATTGCGCGACACGCTTGTTGTCCTGGTAAATATTCTGTTGTACGCGGTCATATTTGACGGCTGTCTCGACAAAGAAGCGCTGGGCCGGATCGAGCGGCTGATAAAAATCCAGCCCGGCGCCAAGATTGCTGCCGATGCCCACGGTGGCCAGCAATTCGGCACCATAGTCGTTGATCAGCGTTTTCTGGTAGCCGGCGCGCAGGCCAAAACTTGAACCCTGATTGCTGTCGGTATCGAGATTCAGGGCGAAGCGCAGGTAGTCTGGGCCCCAACTTTTTTCAACCGGCAGTACGCGCAGGATGTTACGTTCGCGCTCGTTGAGTACCTGATAGTCGACGTTCTCGAAAAAACCGTCGCCATAAATACGCAGGACGTCCCGATCGATGTTGTGGGTGGCGAGTTGCTCGCCGGGTTTGATTGTCAGTTGCCGTTCGACCATGGCCGGATTGACCCGCTTGAGGCCGGCAATCTGGATTTCATCGATGACCGGCTTCGGTTTATAGACGCGATCGATCGGCTCGCGCCACGCCGCGTACTTCTCGGAATCCGTGCCCAGCTTCGCCAGTTGGGCGCGCACCGCTTCGGCAGCCGCACGCCCGCGATCGGCTGCTTCGGTATTGCGGTTGAAGTCGGTTGCAGTAATGGTGCCCAGATCCGGCTTGATGTAGATGTCGGTTGGTTTGAGCGTGGCCAGGGAACGGGTGACGTTCTGCTCGGTCAGGATATTGACCATCTGCGCAGAAATGGTCAGCAGCGAACCTACGCGATCGGCAGGTAGCAGCGGTGATCCCACATTGATGGCAATGACGATGTCCGCGTTGCAGCGCGCTCTGGCTTCTTCGATGGGAACGTTGTCGACCAGTCCGCCATCCACCAGCTTTCGTCCATCGCGAATTGCTGGCGCCAGCATCCCGGGAACCGACATGCTGGCGCGCATGGCAGTGGTCAGGCTCCCATCGCGCATCACCACGCGTTCGCCGGTGCCGATGTCGGTCGCCACTAGAGAGATCGGCAGTGGCAGCTTCTCGATCAGGCGTTCGCTGCGGTTGGCGCCAACCAGTTGGTTGAAGAACAGCTTGATCTTGATGCCGTCGACGACGCCGGGCGGGAAGCGGACGCCATCGCTCGAAACGCCCAGTTCCGAACCCGGAATAAAGCGTCTTAGCGTCTCCTTGTAACGGTAATTGACGTCGGCAAAATCCGGGATGTCGGTGAACATGTTGTCCCAGTCCGCGTCGGCCATTTCCTTGCGCATCATGGCTGGCGTCAGGCCGGAGGCATAAGCGCCGGCGATCAGGGCGCCCATACTGGTGCCGGCCACGCAGTCGACTGGAATCTTCAGCTCTTCGAGAACCTCCAGCACCCCGATATGGGCAGCGCCCCGGGCACCGCCGCCGCCAAGGACGAGGCCAATTTTCGGGCGGCCGGCATCGGCTGCCGCCTGAGTACTCAGGGTCAGAGCGAGCAATGTCGTTGCGAGATAACGCGGGAGCATGGGCATGGCAGTCTTCATGGCGTGATGAACGAAAAAAAACCCCGCACGAGCGGGGTTTTTGATGAAGCGCAGTGGCTTACTTGGTGCCGATGACTTCGATGTCGGCACGACGATCCGGTTGCAGGCAAGCGATGAGAGCCTTGGTAGCGGCATTGCCCTTGCACTTGTCGCCGGTGACCGGCTGGGTCTTGCCCTTGCCTTCGGTGTAGACACGGTTGGCTTCGATGCCCTTGGAGACCAGGTAGGTCTTGACGGCAGCGGCACGACGCTCGGACAGGCCTTGGTTGAACTGGGCGGAGCCGATGCGGTCGGTGTGGCCGACAACCAGGATGACTTCCAGCTTGATGGCGTTGGCCTTGGCGACCAGTTCGTCAAGCTTGGCCTTGCCTTCGGGGCGCAGCACGGCCTTGTTGAAGTCGAAGAGGGCGTCGGCAGCGACGGTGATCTTTTCACCGGTCGGCTTCGGTGCGGCAACCGGCGCAGCAGGCTTCGGCGGCTCGCACACTTCCTTCGGAATCAGATCCTTGTCGCACTGGCAACCAGCCGGATCCTTGGCAGCAGCGGCCGGGGTCCAGTAACCGGTGCGCCAGCACAGGTCAAAGCCGCTCTTGGCGACGACATCGCGTTGGTCGATGACATAAACGCGTTCTTGTGCTTGGGCCATGGAGGCGCCGAAGCCGATGCCGGCCAGCAGGGCCAGAACCAAGGATTTCTTGGCGAAGTTGGTCATGAAAAGTTCCCTGTCAAAAAAATTTAGACGGCGTATTGTAATTCAAAAAATTGCATTTTTTCACGGATTATCTACTTTCCGCCAAGAAGCGTCCGGGTTGAAACTGCGCAGGCGCTCAACCTTCGTCGCGGTGTCGGGGCCGAGATTTTTCTCGAATACCTGACCATCCTGGTTGACCATGAAAGTCATCACACCCGTTTCGCCGAATTTTACCGGCCACATGATCAGCCCGAAACCACCGGTCATGTGACCGTCGACCACATAATCACGGGCGCCACCGGCCGCCTGTGCGCCCTGGGATGTCAGGATGCGGTAACGGTAGCCGTGGTAGCTGCCCGGATGTTTCCTGCCTTGCTCGGTGGCAGCGCCGGCCAACAATGGGCCGAGCGGACTCCGTTCCTGTCCGGTTTCGTCGGTCCAGTACAGGCCGTCTTTCTTGCCCGGCGAACTGGCGATTTTGCGGGCGTATTCGCGTACGCCGTCGCCATTGCGATCCTTCTCGGCATATTCGCGCTGCGCTTCGACGAAGGCGGCTGCCACCTTGATGACAGCCAGTTCGTTACGGCCGATTTCCCGTACGATGATTTCGGCCTTGCCGGCTTTCAGGTCGAATGCCCAGCCCGTCTTGGTCTTGACCAGAGGGATTGGCAACGTCCATCCGGAATCGCCGACCGCAATCCGCGCCGTGCTGTCGCCCTCCATTTCTATTTTGTGCGATCTGGCCCAGCTCTCGAGGAATTTATAGCGAATCTCGGTGCCAATGGGTGGGATGACGGCCCGGAAATTCTTGCCGAGAATGGCTTCCTTGGCGGACTCGTCGTCGGAGTTGACTGCTGCGCCGAAGGCTTCCATCGCCATTTCAGGCGTCTTGAAGACTGTCGTGGCCGCGGCCAGGAGTTTGGTCGGTAGCGCCACGGCACCCACAAGCAGCAGGCTGGCGATCAGGCGATTGAGTTTGTTCGTGTTCATGCCATGTTCTCCTTAACGCCGTCCGCCACGACCGCCGCCGCCACCTGCGCGCCCGCCGCCTCCACCGCCGCTGAAGCTGCGTCCGCCGCCACCGCCCAT
>Ga0209507_1000824_pt1 | contig 28662 bp, 20 predicted proteins | sample AD_UKC028_MetaG_FD_184414 | JGI IMG/M metagenome (GOLD analysis project Ga0209507, IMG submission 184414) | Active sludge microbial communities of municipal wastewater-treating anaerobic digesters from USA - AD_UKC028_MetaG (SPAdes) (version 2) | ecosystem: Engineered > Bioreactor > Anaerobic >...
CGACCTGTTCGCGTATCGGGACCTGATTGATACCCTCGAGGTTGAACTCGACCGGATCCTCGGCGGTGGAAATGTTGACATCGGTCTTATTGAGTTCCGCAAGCGCCGAATAGAGCGTCGTGGTCTTACCCGAGCCGGTGGGTCCCGTGACCAGTATCATGCCGTAGGGCCGATGGATCGCGTTTTTGAACCCTTCCAACTGTTCCTCGAAAAAGCCGAGCTTGGTCATGTCGAGCTGCAGGTTGCTTTTATCCAAAAGACGAAGAACCGTCTTTTCGCCGAAGATGCAGGGAAGGACCGAAACACGGAAATCCATCTCACGTCCCTTGCCCATCTTGATTTTAATGCGTCCGTCCTGCGGTACCCGTTTCTCGGCGATGTCGAGATTCGACATGACCTTGAAGCGGGCGACGATCGCATCCTGCATATGTTTGGGCGGGTGAAGCACATCATAGAGCACGCCGTCGATGCGGAAGCGGATACGGAAACTCTTTTCGTAGGGCTCGACGTGGATATCGGAGGCCTTCTTCTTGATCGCGTCGAGCACGATCATGTTGACCAATTTGACCACCGGCGCGTCGCCCGCCTCGCGGATCGACTCCTCGATGGTCATCTCCTTCATCTCGCCGGTCTCGACCTGCACCTCCTCCATCTCGGAGAGGAGTTCGTCGAGATTGAAAACGGCATCGCCGCCGCCGTCGCTACTCGATTGGGGCGCCTCTATTGCGCCGTAGTACTTCTCGATCGCCTCGATGATCTCGCTTTCGGAGGCGACCACCACCTCGACATTATAGTCGGTCAGGAATTTAATATCGTCCTGCGCATTCATGTTGGAAGGATCGCTCATCGCAACGGTCAGCGTGTTGCCGATACGCGATATCGGCACCACTTTGTAGCGCAGACAGGTCTGCTTATTGAGTATCGAGATGACCTCGGCCTCTATCTCAAGGTCGGCGACGCTTATTTTAGGCACATTGTACTGTTCCGAAAGCATATCGACGAGTTGAGTCTCGTCGATGCGAGCCTCTTTGAACAGAAGGTCTCTCAGCCCCTGCCCCGATTCGAGCGACTTCTCCTCGAGGCTCTTGAGTTCCGGAAGCGACAGAATGCCGCGTTTTACAAGCATTCCGGTCAGTTGCCTATTATTCATCGAGCGGCACCCCGCCTTATCACAAGTTCGCGGTGAGTATATTCGCCCCTCAAGCCCGAGTCAAGAAAACCACTTCGTTTTTCGGGCAGGGAAAAAATTGATTTCACCGCGCGGGCAAGAGATACTTCCGCGGTTCAGACCGGAGAGCTCTCGTGCCCTTGCGACCATCACGCACCTACGCCGTCATCGGCCTTATGGATCAACGCGGGGAATCGTACGTCCGCATCCTCTGGGATCGACTCGGCAAAGCGGGCATTCCCTGCGGGGCGAACGAATACCCCGGCTCACGGCCGCATCTGACCTTTTCCATCTTCACCGGCTGTGGGAAAGAGCGCGCCGCCGTGCATATCGCCGCGATAGCGCGCACTACCCCGCCGATACGCATCGAACTGACCGATCTGGGCCTGTTCACCCTCGACGGGATGACCGCCTATCTCGCCGTGCGCCCCGGACGACGCATCCGCGCCCTTCACCGGCGGATCGATACGGCGGCGGCAGGCTGTGCCCGTGCACTCGTCCCCTATTACCGCACCGACCAGTGGGTCCCGCACTGTACCCTTTCGGGCGCGCTGGATGCCGCTCATCTGCCGATAGTGCGGAAGATCGCCGAAGAACTGGTACTGCCCCGCCGTTTCCTGCTGACCGGGTTGGGGGTCACCGAACTCGACCACGAGCAACAGCGCTGGTCGTATGAACGCGATTTCCCTTTTGTCGGCTGATCGTTATACGAAAAGTCTGCTCATGAGTTCCGCCATATCGCGGAGGCGGTACGGCTTGCGCAGGCTTTCCCGGAACCCATATTGCGCCGGTGAGGCCATGACGGGGTCTTCCGAGTAACCGCTCGATGCCGCCGCAACGACCGCGGGATCGATGGCGCGCAACGCTTCGAGGGTATCCACCCCGCCGACGTCGCCCGGCATGGTGAGATCCAACAATACCGCGTCGAACGGCGTTCCGGATCGCATCTCTTCCGCGTAACGCTCGATCGCCTCGCTTCCGTTCGGAACGGCGACCGCCGTGAATCCGAGCGAAGAGAGCATTTCGACCGCGAGGTCCCGAATAGCGGCGTCATCATCCATCACCAGCACCCTGCCGCTCCGTTTGAGAAGCGGCTCGCGTTCGGCGATCACCGCAGAGGTCTCACCGTCAGACGCGGGCAGGTAAACGGTGAAAACGGTGCCGACGCCCGGTTCCGATTCGGCATCGATACGCCCGCCGTGTTTGCGGATGATCGAATGGGAAATGGCGAGTCCCAGCCCGCTTCCCTTCGGTTTTGTCGTGAAAAAAGGATCGAAGATGCGCGGCAGAACATCTTTAGCGATGCCGGTCCCGCGATCCCGTACGGTCAATTTTATGTACTTGCCCTTCCGAAGTGAAGGATCATCCTCCGCGACCACGACATGATTTTCCGCCGCCATCTCGATGACACCGCCGCGCGGCATCGCCTCTTTCGCGTTGAGGACAAGATTACTAACGACCTGTCCGATATGGTTCTGATCGAAATCGCAAAGCCACAGATCGCCGGGAAAATCGCAACAACAACGGACCGTGGAACCGGCCAGCGAGAACTCGGCGGCGTGCTGGACCACCGGCCCCAATGGCGCGATCCGTTTGTGCGGAATGCCCCCCTTTGCGAAGGTGAGAAGCTGCTGAGTAAGGTCTCGCGCCCGGTCGAAACTTTGAAGCGCTTTTTCAAGCAATTGACGCATGCGGTCGTCGGTAGCCACCGTGCGCGCCATGTCGACATACCCGAACATCGCCGAAAGAAGGTTGTTGAAATCGTGGGCGATGCCGCCCGAAAGGACCGCAAGCCGGTCGAGATTCTGTATCCGCTGGATGCTGTCGAGCATCTGTTTCCGTTCCGTTATCTCGCGCACCGCGCTGATGAAACCGATGACGCGGCGGCTGTGGCCGTCGAAACGGGGATATATCGTATTGACGATCCAGTGTTGCTGTCCTTTTTTATCGATGATGCGTCCCTCCCGCGAAACGGTGCGGCCGCTGAGCACCTCGGCAAATCCTTTTTTCGCCATCTCGCGGTCGTCGGGATGTAGCATGCCGATCCACTTCTCAAGAGTATCCACTTCCGAGGGATCGTAGCCGTACTCGCGGAACAGTTTGTCGGCGACCCATTCGCGATGAAAGCGTCCGTCGGGCAGGAGCATAATGCTCGACGCCGAATCCATCGTCAGTTCCGACAAGATGCGATACCGTTCTTCCGAACGGCGGAGCGCCTCTTCGGCCTCCTTCCGCAGGAGGATATCCTTTTCGAGCTGACGGTTCCGCCGTTCGAGTTCCGCCGTCCGTTCGGCGACGAGCTGTTCGAGCTCCCGCGCCCGCACCGCCGCTTCGCCGGAAGAACGCTTCTTTGAAGGCGTCTCACCGCAGGGGGTCGGTTTTTTCTTCTTGGGTGTTGTCCGTTTCTCGGCCATGGTACACCTCGTCGTTGGTCTATCGCTCCATTCCGCTCAGTTTCGCAAAAAGTGCCTTATTCTTCTCCAACATCTTACCATCCATCAGATCGCCCATCGCCGCCTCGTAGTGTTCCCGTTTGACGCCAGGGATGAGTTCTCTTTTGCATATCGTGGCCAACAGCGCGACATTCTGCATCCGCGTATCGGGCAGATCGTCGACCCGGACCCGGAGGTTCTTCACCCTGCGGCGTTCGCATTCCTTCGCGACCGTCTCGCGCGCCACCTCCGGCGCCGCGCCGACACGGACCTCAAGCGGCTGCCAGACCGTATCGTACCAGACGAGCGTGCCCCCATCCTTCACAAAACCGTTGAGCGCCCGGAGCGCCTCATGCCGTTCAAGCGCCACCGCGATATCGGCCTGACCTTCAGGTATGAGCGGCGAATGGATGTCGCCGCCGACCCGCAGATGCGATACCACGATGCCGCCTCGCTGGGCCAGCCCGTGGGTATCGACCCCCTTGACCGCGAGCCCCGCGTGGTCGGCCGCCCGGATGAGCGCCTCGCTGAGCATCCCGATACCCTGTCCGCCGACCCCGGTGATATAGATGTTCATCGTCATGGCCTTCTCCCTACGCTTTCGGTTTGATCGCCTTGGACGGACAGGTCTGGATGCACGATCCGTCGCCGATGCACAGATCGGTGTTGACCGTCACCTTGCCGTCGGGAAGTCGCGTGAAGGTCGGGCAGGCGAACTTTTCGACACATTCATGCACGCCGTCACACAGTTCGGGCGGCACCATGACCTGCTTTTCCGTGAAATCGGGTTTGCGGCGCTGTTCCCGCATGTACTTCAGCATGCAGGGATGCTTCGCGATGACCACCGAGAACTCCGGTATCGCAACCGCCTGCTTCACCAGCTCGATGAGTTTCCCCTGCTGGTAGGCGTCCACTTCGAAAATATGTTTCACGCCGAGTCCTTCAAGCACGCGGCGCACCGGTATCGCGTCGGTGATCTCGTTGAAGTTCTTCCCGACCGCCGGATGGTCCTGATGGCCCGTCATCGCGGTGGTACCGTTCTCCATGAGGATGAGCGTCACCTTGTGCCGGTTGAATATCGCGTTGATGATGCCGGGCAGTCCCGCGTGGAAGAAGGTCGAATCGCCGAGGAAGGCGACCACCTTGCGCTCGGTCTGGAAGAGCGACAATCCCGACCCCATCGGCACCGAGGCGCCCATGCACATGAGCAGTTCATTCATCTTGTAGGGCGGCAGGAAGCCGAGCGAATGGCACCCGATGTCGCCCACCTTGATGTCGGTCGCGGCGAGCGCTTTCTTTATCGCGTAGAAGGCGCTCCGGTGACCGCAGCCGGGACACATCTGCGCCGGCCGCTTCGGCGCATAAGGCTGTCCGGTCGGCCGCGCCGCTTGCTCGGGGAGCATATCGGGCCATTCGCTGCGCAGTATGCCGTACACCTTGTCGGGGGTGTATTCGCCGACCCATTCCTCGGCGTCGCGTTTGCCGCTGATACGGGTTTTGATCCCTTGGTCGTAGGCAAGCGCTTTGACCTGCGGCTCGATGACGGCGTCGAGTTCTTCAAGTATCTTCACCTCGCGGTGACTTTCGAGGAACGCCTGTATGAGCCGCATCGGCAGCGGATGTATCGTACCGAGCTTCAGTATGTCGGGCTTCTGCGCGGCATTCTGAAGAACATCCATGAGCGAAAGGTAGGTGGTCCCGAAGGTGATGACGCCGCGGTCGCGGTTCCTGTGGTCCTCGCTCCGGTTCACCGGCGATGCGTCGAAGAGGGCCGACAGCTCCTCCAGCCGTTTGAGGGCGCGCCGTTTCATCGGGAAGACCTCGGTCGTGATCGGGACATAGGGACCGTTCTGCGGGTCGAAGCGCGGCGTCTTATCCCACGGCTGCGGCTCCCAGCCGCCGAAGGTCACTTTCTCTTTCTGGTGGCAGACATGGGTCGTGAGCCGGAGCACCACCGGCATCCCCTTCTCGACCGATATGCGCGCCGCCTCTTTATAAAAGGAGTAGACCTCCGCCGGTGTCGCCGGTTCGAGCACCGGCGTATAGGAAAGGAGCGCGAAATGGCGGTTGTCCTGTTCGTTCTGCGAACTGTGGGCGCCGGGATCGTCGCCCCAGACGATGACCATCCCGCCGATGAGGTTCATGTGGCCGAGCTGGACGAAGGTGTCGGCGGCGACATTGAGCCCGACGCTCTTGAAAAAGACGCACGACAGATGGCCGTTCACCGACGCGCCGTAGGCCACCTCGGTCGCCACCTTTTCGTTGGTGGAGAACTCGAAGTAGAAAGGGCGCTGGTCGTGCGGGATGCTCTTTATCGCCTCGGCGATCTCGGGGGTCGGCGATCCGGGGTAACTGGTCACCACCCGCGTGCCGGTCTCGATCATCGCCCGGACGATGGCGGTGTTGCCGATGACGATCTCGGAAAAAGGTTTTTCGGATAAGAGGACCGCGCCCAGTTGCTTCATCAAAGACCTCCGAAAGGGTTTCGCCGGGGTGCAGTCTATCCGAAGTCGAAAGAAGAGTCAAACTCGTGCGCGGAAAATGTGGGGAAGATCAAACGGGCACCTACGGATTCAATATTCATAGAAATCACCGTCGGGCATGGCGACTGCCTTTCATGTCAGATAACCTTGAGTTTACTCAATATTTCCATCGTGCCGCACTCAAGCTTTGAGAACGCGAACCACTTTTTACCTAAATCCTTGAGCGATGCTCCGAGGTGATATGTCTCTTTCTCGTCCACGATCAGAAAACGATCATGCGCCTCTTTGAATTCCACGATGGTGATCGGCGGGTACTGTTCGTTGTGCTTCTTCAGATCAAGCGCAATCCCTTGGGATATGTTTTTCGTATATATGGTTGCCGACACTCCATCCTTCCGCTTGGCAAGAAGCGTTAAAACCGTATCGTCAACATAATTGTCGATCAGGACAAGCGATTTCCGCGCCCGCCGGATCAGATCGGCGACAAAGGTATAGGCATCATAGATCTGCCCGTCGTAAAAGATTCCCTGTTTCGGAGGCTCCGCCTGTTGCCCCAAAGCATCAAACACCTTCTCGAAATTCTGAGCCGTTTCCGATTCGAAGGTTATCTGCCGTCGTTCTACCGAATCGAGGCGAGAGAACATCTGTGCATTGTTTTGCAAGAACCTGCGCATTTCGACAAACACCCGCATGATCTGTACGCTTACTCGAACCGCTGTCTCGCTACGCAGAACGGCCGAAAGCATGGCGACTCCCTGCTCGGTAAAAGCATAGGGAAGATAGCGGCGACCGCCACGATTTGCGTTTGAGGTGCCAAATTGGAACCTCAAACTTTCCACTTCCGCTTCCGTCAATTGAAACATGAATTCCGCCGGGAACCGTTCCGCATTTCGTTTTACCGCGCGATTTATCTGCTTGGTCTCTACCTCGTATAGTTCCGCCAGATCACTGTCCAAGATCACTTGGACACTGCGGACAACATGAATCCGGGAACCGAGATCCGTGGGACGCATTAATAAGTTCAGGCTCTTTTTTGTCATATCATGCCCCTCCTCTTTTCTTTGCCGTTCAAGTGCCGACAACTGACGATCTCGCTTTGTCTTTCCTGCATATCCTTTACCTCACCAGACTCTGGTGAAAGTACCAAGAAGCCGGGGAGGTGTCAAGCAAAAGGGGGGAGTGCCCGTCGCAACGGTTTTCCTCCACCTCTTAGGCGGTGGCTACCATATATAATTAATAAGGTGGTCCGGGTTAAAATGTAAAATGAATAACTGACCCCGCCCGCTGACCCCGCCCGCACACTGACCCCGCCCGCACAAATTTTTCTACCACCTTAATATAGTAAGGCGGTGAGCGGGACTCCCGGCGTCCCCGGAAAAAATATCCCCCTTGTTTATCGGACACATAGGTCCTTTATGAAAAATAATTTCGGATTTATGTTGACGCAACTCCTTTTTTGCGCTATACAGGATTTGAGAGTCCGGTATTTCAACAACGGAGGCGACGGTCATGGCAAAACGGAAAATAATCAGGATCGACAACGACAAATGCACCGGCTGCGGCCTGTGCGTCCCCAACTGCGCCGAAGGGGCGCTCCAGATCATCGACGGCAAGGCGCGGCTCATCAGCGACCTGTTCTGCGACGGTCTGGGGGCATGCCTCGGCCACTGCCCCGAGGCAGCCATCACCGTCGAAGAGCGCGAGGCGGAACCGTACAATGAACGGCTGGTGATGGAAAAGAACATCATTCCGGCGGGACGCAACACCATCCGCGCCCACCTCCTCCACCTGCGCGACCACGGCGCGATGGATCTTCTGCAGGAGGCCTTCGCGGTGGTCCGCGAACACGGCATGGACCCGAAGGAGATCGTCCACGGGAAACCGGACGGCGACGCCTGCGGCTGCGGCGACCACGGCAAAGAACATCACGGTCATCACCACGGTCACGGCGGCGGCTGTCCCGGGTCGAAGGTCGTGGATCTGAAAAAGGCGATGCACGGCGGCGGCGCGGAGAAAGGGCGTCCCGATGGGAGCGCCCCGGCCGGTCGGTTGAATTCCGAATTGAAGAATTGGCCGGTGCAGATACATCTCGCGAGCCCCTACGCCCCCTACTTCAAGGAGGCCGACATCGTGGTCATCGCCGACTGCGTCGCCTACGCCTACGCCGAGACGCACCGCGAGTTCATCAAGGACAAGGTGGTGCTCATCGGCTGTCCGAAACTCGATGATGCCGGCGCTTATGTCGACAAGATCAGCGAGATCATCCGCGCCGGAAAACCGAAAAGCATCAAGGTGGTCCGGATGGAGGTCCCCTGCTGTGGCGGGATGATTGAGATCGTCAAGCAGGCGATAAAGAACTCGGGCGAGGTGATGCCGTTCGAAACGGTCACCATCAGCCTTGACGGCCGCAAGTTATAAAGGTAGTATACCGTGTCTGGTTCCTATAACAACACTCTGTGGAGGAGATCATGAGCATGTTCTGTCATCAGTGTCAGGAAACGGCCCGCAACAAGGGATGCGACAAACAGCAGGGGGTCTGCGGCAAAAGCGAAACGGTCGCCAATCTGCAGGATATCCTCATCTACACGATGAAGGGGATCGGCTTCTACGGCCACGAACTGGCGAAGAAAGGATATTACGACGAGAAAGGAGCCTTCTTCGTCGTGAAGGGTCTTTTCGCGACCATCACCAACGCCAACTTCGACGAAAAGGATTTCATTCGCTGGATCAAGGAAGGTCAGGAGATCAAGAACCGCTTCAAGGCCGAATGCGATAAACGCGGCATGAAGTTCGCGACCATCCCGCCCGAAGCGGCGTGGAGCCCGAAGAACGACGATGAGATAAAAGCGGCGGCGGCATCGGGCCGCGGCGGCTGGATGGCGATAGAGAACGAGGATGTCCGGTCGCTCCGCGCCATCATCCTGTACGGCCTCAAGGGGATGAGCGCCTACGCCGAACACGCCTACGCCCTCGGTTTCCACAAGAAAGAGGTATTCGAGTTCATCCTCGAAGGGCTCGCGACCATCATCGACGACACCAAATCGGCAGGCGATCTGACCGCCTTCGTCCTCAAGACCGGCGCGGAGGGCGTTGCGGTGATGGCGCTTCTCGACGAGGCGAACACCACCACCTACGGCCACCCGGTCATCACCGAGGTAAAGACCGGCGTCCGCAATAATCCCGGCATCCTCATCAGCGGCCACGACCTGCGCGATCTTCACGACCTGCTCGAACAGACCAAGGGGACCGGCGTGGATGTCTACACCCACTCCGAGATGCTGCCGGCCCACTACTACCCCTTCTTCCGCAAGTACGACAACCTCGTGGGCAACTACGGCGGCTCGTGGTGGCACCAGAAGGAAGAGTTTGAGAAATTCAACGGCCCGGTGCTGCTGACCTCGAACTGTCTGGTCCCGCCGAAGGATGGCGTCAAGGGACGCATCTTCACCACCGGGGTCGTCGGCTTCGACGGCATGACCCACATCGCCGACCGCGAACCGGGCAAGATGAAGGACTTCTCGAAACTCATCGCCCTTGCCAAGACCTGCAAGTCGCCCGAACAGTTGGAAGACGGGAAGATCGTCGGCGGCTTCGCCCGGACGCAGGTGCTCGCGGTGGCCGACAAGGTGGTCGCGGCGGTCAAGTCGGGCGCGATCAAACGCTTCGTCGTCATGGCGGGCTGCGACGGCCGTCACAAGGAACGCGACTATTACCGGAAGGTCGCCGAGGCGCTCCCGAAGGATGCGGTCATCCTCACCGCCGGCTGCGCGAAATACCAATACAACAAACTCCCGCTCGGCGATATCGGCGGCATCCCGCGCGTGCTCGACGCCGGTCAGTGCAACGATTCCTACTCGCTCGCCGTCATCGCGCTCAAACTCAAGGAGGTCTTCGGACTCGACGACATCAACAAACTCCCCATCAGCTTCGATATCGCGTGGTATGAACAGAAGGCGGTGCTGGTCCTCTTGGCGCTCCTCCACCTCGGCGTGAAGGGCATTCGCCTCGGGCCGACGCTCCCCGGCTTCCTGTCGCCCGCCGTCGCCAAGGTGCTGGTCGAGAACTTCGATATCAAGCCCATCGGCACGGTCGAAGCCGATGTGACCGCGATGATGGCGGGGAAATAAGATGACGGCGCTTGCCCGCACGACCCTTGAGAGCGCGCCGGTCGTCTTCTCTCAGGAGGGGATGATCGGGAAACGGCTCGCAGCCCATCCGAAGGCCGAGATCGTCCATCTCGCCATCGAACCGGGCAAAGGACTCGCCCTGCATACGATGCCGATGCCGGTCCTCTTCTTCGTCATCGAAGGGACCGGCACGCTCCGCACCGCCGACGGGGCGGAGCGTCACGCGGCGGGAAGCCTCGTCGAATGTCCCGCCGACACCCTGCGCGGCTGGACCAACGAAGGGACCGCGCCGCTCAACGTGCTCGTCATCAAACTGGTCGGCTAGCATCAGATTTTCTTTGCCTGTCGGCTCCGAGCCATTATACTATCCCCGGACACACGAAGAGGTGTTGCATGAAAGAACGCGCCGACACGACAACGGGGACACCGGCACACGAAGCAAGCGAGGGGCGCTATCGCGGGCTTATCGCCCTAGCGGCTGACGGCATATTGCTCGGCTCCCCCGAAGGGATCATCCTCGAAGCCAATGACCAGATGTGCGCCATGACCGGGGTAGCGCGGGAGGATCTGGTCGGAAAACATGTCAGCGAAATGTCCTTCACGCCGGAGAGCCTCCAAAAAACACCGTTCCGTTTCGATCTCCTGAGAAAAGGAGAAGCGGTACTCAGCGAACGGACCATCCGAAGACCCGACGGCACCGAGGTCATCATCGAGATGCGCACCAAAATGATGCCCGACGGCACCTACCAGTCTATCTACCGTGACATCACCGATCGAAAAAAGATCGAAGAGGCCCTGCGCGAGAGCGAGGAACGGTACCGTCTGCTGATACAGGAGACCAACGAGGGGATCAATCTGATCGATGAGGAGGGGCGGATCGTCGTCTGGAACCGCATGCTCGAAAAGATATCGGGGATCCCGGAAAAAGAGGCGATCGGATCTTTTCAGTGGGACATCATGTTCCGCATGTTGCCTCCCGAGAAACGGACCCCGGAGCGTCATACCCAACTCAAGCAGGCGGTCGAGCGGGCACTGGCGACCGGCGAGCCGCCGTTCCGCGGCGCGCGGGAATTCAAAAGCATCCTTCCCGACGGCAACACCGTATGGTTCGAACAGACGATCTTCCCCATCAAGACTGCGAAGGGATGGAAATTCGGCGCGGTGAACCGCGATGTCACCGAACAGCGGAAATGGATGGAACACGCCCTCCAGTCGCAGAAACTCGAATCGCTCGGCGTGCTGGCCGGCGGCATCGCGCACGATTTCAACAATCTGCTCGCCGGTCTGTTCGGCTACATCGACCTCGCCCGTATCGCGCCGACGGCCGAAGAGACCTCGCGGTATCTGTCCAAAGCGATGGATTCCATTGACCGGGCGCGTGGCCTGACCCGCCAACTGCTCACCTTCTCCAAAGGAGGCGCGCCGGTCAAAAAGGTCGGATCGCTGAGCCCCTTCATCGAGGAAACGACTCGCTTTGCCCTCAGCGGTTCGACCGTCTCCTGCCGTTTCGACCTGCCGCGCGACCTGCCGCCCTGCGCTTACGATACCGGCCAAATGGCGCAGGTGCTGGACAATCTGGTGCGCAACGCACAGCAGGCGATGCCGATGGGCGGCGTCATCACCGTCGCGGCGCGGATCGCCCCGGTGGGCCGCGAGGAACACACAGCGCTGTCGGAAGGGCCCTATATCGCCGTATCGGTCATCGACTCCGGGATCGGTATCCCGCAGGAAATTCTGACGCGGATATTCGATCCGTTCTTCACCACCAAGGAACAGGGTCACGGTCTGGGACTGGCGACCTCGTATTCGATAGTCAAACAACACGGCGGCGCTTTTGCGGTGGCATCGGAACCGGGCAAAGGAAGCCGGTTCACCTTCTACCTGCCGGTCGTCACTCCGTAGTCGGCCGATCCTTCTTCCCGTGGCGGGTGAACATATCGAAGAAGCTGAATATCACCGGGACGATGAACAGGGTGACGATCGTCGAGAAGATGACGCCTCCCATGACCGACCACGCCATCGGATGTTTTATCTCGGCCCCTTCGCCGGTGGCGATGGCGACCGGTATCATGCCGAAGATGATGGCGAGCGTCGTCATGAGGATGGGCCGCAGCCGTATCCGCCCCGCCTCGGCGAGCGCCTGTGCCGCCGTCAAGCCGTGCCGCATCCGCTCGATGGAGAAATCGACCAGCAGGATCGAGTTCTTCGTCACCAGCCCCATCAGCATGATGACGCCGATGAAACTCATCATCGACAGCGACATCCCGGTCACCCAGAGACTGAAGAAGGCGCCGGTGATGGCAAAGGGGATCGCCGACATGATGGTGAGCGGGTGGATGAAGGAGTTGAACTGCGAAGCGAGTATGATGTAGATGAGGAATATCGATATGAACATCGTCCGGAAGAGCGACGCGAAAGTATCCTCCATCATCTCGGCCTCGCCGCCCATCGTCAGCCGGTTCTTGGGCGAAAAGTTCGCCGTGGCGTAAGCCTTCGCCTTCTCGACCTGCACGCCCAGCGAGGTCGATGAGGCGTAGTCGGCCGTGACCGTGATGAGCCGGTTCCGCTCGAGCCGCGTGATGATGACCTCGGAGGCGCCGTAGGTCACCTCGGCCACATCGGCGACTCGGACGATCCTGCCGTCGGCACCCTTGAGCGGCAGATTGCGGATGTAGTCGATCGACTTGTAGTCCGGGTCGAGATAGACCCTGATGTCGTACATGTCGCCGCCATCTTTGAAGTTGGCGATCTTCTCGCCCGAGAAGAGATAGCGCAGCGCCATGGAGGTCTCGAACGGGCTGACCCCGAGTTCGGCCGCCTTCTCGTGGTCGAGCTTGATGCGCAGTTCCTTCTTCTGTCCTTTGTCGGAGCTGTTGATGTCGGTATAGCCGCCGTCGTGTTCCATGAACGAAATGAGCCCCGCCGCGTCGCGCCGTATCTCCTCGTAATCGGGGCCGATGATGTTGAACATGATCGGCATCATGCCGCCGCCGCCGAATTCGTTCTTCTCGGCAACGCCGAAAACGGCGCCGTACTTTTCCCGGAGATAGGCCAATTCGACGCGCATCTCATCCATCGCCTCGATCTGGGTAATGGAGCGTTCGTGCAGGTCGACCATCTTGACCCGCAGGACGATCTTGTTCTTCTCGTTGCGCTGACCGCCGCCGATGGTGGTGAAGGTGAAATCGACCCACGGCTTTTGCGTGACGACCCGCACCGCATCTTCGGCGACCTCCTTGGAACGGTCTATCGAGGCCTCGCCCGCGAGTTCGATGTTGATGTCGAAGTCGCCCTGATCCATCTTGTCCATGAAGTTGGTCTTGAGCACCGTGGCGAGCATAAGACCGCCGGCGAACAGCAGTACGCCGGTAATAAAGACCGTCACCTTGGTCAGACGGTTGCGCAGGACCAGCGCTATTATCTTCGAGTAGCCGTTCTCGAGCCACACCAGTAGCGCCTCCATCCCGCGGTAGAGGAAGAACCTCTTCGATTCCTCCTTGAGCATGAGCGACGACAGGAGCGGCGTGACGGTGAAGGAGACCATCAGCGATATCATGACCGATATCGCGATGGTGGCGCCGAACTGCCGCATGATCTTGCCGACCATGCCGGTCATGTAGACGATGGGGCCGAAGACCGCGACGATGGTGAGGGTGATCGCGAGGACCGCGAAGCCGATCTCCTTGGTGGCGTCGAGCGCCGCCTGCATACGGCCCTTCCCCATCTCCATGTGGCGGAAGATGTTCTCGATGACCACTATCGCGTCGTCGACCAATAGGCCGATGGCGAGCGACAGCGCAACAGTCGTAACCATATTGAGCGAGTAGTCGAGCGCGCTGATGGCGAGGAAGGTACCGATGACCGATACGGGAAGGGCTATCCCGACGATGAACGAGGCGCGGCCGTTACGGAGGAAAAGGAACACGATCATGATGGCGAGGATGGCGCCGATGACGATATCCTCGACCGCCGAATCGACCGACATCTTGACGAAAGGAGTGTTGTCGGAGACGATATCTATGGTGTAGCCCGCGGGAAGATTCTCCCGTATCTTCACGATCTCCTTTTTGATATCGTCGGCCATCCGGACGACATTGACGCCGCCCTGCTTCTGTATCTGAAGGGCAACGGTCGGATTGAGATCGCGCAACGACGCGGAGCTCTCCTCCTGCAGGCCGTCCTCCACCTTGGCGATATCGCGAACCAGTATCTTCGAGGCGCCCGCCGCCATGATGGGGGTATTGCGTATCTGTTCTATGTCGCTCCGTTCCGAGGTGGTCTTGACGGTGATCTCCTCTCGGTCTCCCAACAGCTTCACGCCGCCCGCCGGCACCTCGAGGAAGGTCCCCTTGAGCATCTGGATGAAACTGAAGGCGGGAATGTTCACCCCCTCGATCTTGAGCGGGTCGAGCAGGACCTTGATCTCGCGCTTCCGGCCGCCGTACATATTGACCGAGCCGACGCCGTAGAGCGTCTGTATCTGATTCTTGACCTGCTTCTCGGTGATGCGGGTCACTTCGCTCGGTTTTTCGCCCGCCGGTCCGTTGACCACCAGCGACAGCACCGGGAGCGCCTGAAAGTCGACCTTCTCGACGATGGGCGTCTCGACATCGTCCGGGAAGGTCGACTGAATGGTCGCCAGCTTGTCGCGGACATCCTGCGACGCGATGCGGATATCGATGCTGTCGTCAAAGGTGACCACGAGTTGACCGACGCTGTTAAGCGCATAGCCCTGTATATGTTTGATGCCCGATATCGAAGAGACGGCGTTCTCCATCTTCTCGACGACATCCTTCTCTATCGTCTCGGGATCGGCCCCCGGATAGATCGCGACCGCGGTGACTATCGGCAGATCGGCGTTGGGGAAGAGACCCACGCCGAGCGACTGATACGCCATGAGGCCGAAGACGATGATCGCGGCGGTGATGACCGCGATGAAGACCGGATTGCGTATCGAAAGGTTCGCGAGGAACATGACGCCTCCTTACTGTTTGGCCGAGACCGCTTCGCCGGGTTTGACCAGCGATGCGTCGCTCACGACCTGCGCCGGGATGTCGCCGCTCACCTCAAGCCCCTCCTCAAAGGGGAATCCGGTGATGACACTGCGCGCCGCGACCACGCCGTTGTCGATGGTGTAGAGCTCGGCGTTCCTCTCGCCGGTGGTACGGACCGCGGTCGGCGGGACGATGATCCGCTCCTTCTCCTTGGTCTTGATGGTCGCGATCGCCGAGATGCCCGAGGGTATCGACATGTCCCCGTTCTCGATGTAGACGATGATGCTGAATTTTTTCATATCGTTGAGCGTGCTGCCCTTCGAGTGTATCTTCGCCTCGACGGTGCGGCCGAGCGCCGGGATGGAGAACGACACCGGATCGCCGGGGCCGATCTCGCCGAAGTAGAGTTCGCTCACCTGCATGTTCACCTTGAGCCGGTCCAGCTTCTCGATGAAGGCGACATCGGCGCTGTCGGGCATCATGGTCACCGTCTTGGCGCCGACCGCCAACTTCTTTTTGGTGATGACCCCGTCGAACGGTGCGCGCACCTGCGTTTTGGCGACATTCTTCTCCATCATCGACACCGCCTTGCGGTTCGCCTCTATCTGTTTCTCCAGCGCGTTATACTGCGTCTCGATGCCGTCGAGCTGCTGTTTGGAGGCGGCCCCTTTCTCATAGAGCCCCTTGAGCCGCTGATAGTCGTTGCCGAGTCCGGCGTACTGCGCCTCCAGCGCCGCTACCCCCGCCCGGGCCTGTTCGAGGCCGAGTATGTAGTCGGTGGCGTCGAGCGTCGCGACGATCTGCCCCTTCTTCACCCGCTGGTTCTCCTCGACATGGAACTTGAGCACCGTGCCGCCCACCTCGGAGGCGACCGCCCCCTTTTCCTCGGGAGCGAGCGTCACCGACTCGCGGATGGTCACCGCCCCCTTTTTCCGGAGCGGCTCTACCAGCCGTACCTCCTTGGTCACCTCCTTGCGCGGCTGTACCGCCACGGCCGGTTGTTCACCGGCGTTACCGCTGCCGCAGGCGACGATAAGCGGCAAGAGCGCCGCAATGAGTAGCATGATGAGTATCCGTTGTATCATGTCGAATCTCCACATTATACCGTCTCCGTACTATCCTGTCTCCATCCGTGCCTTCGCAGGAAACCGTCGATCGCCGAATACATGCAGGGAATGATGATGAGCGTGATGAGGGTCGAAAAGGTGAGCCCGAAAACGACCGCGACCCCCATCGGATTGAACACCTCGTGCGCATCTCCCTTCATGAGGGTGAGCGGTATCATGCCGAATATGGTGGTGGTGGCGGTCATAAGGATGGGCCTCAGACGCCGCGAGCCGGAATAGATGAGCGCCTCGTCCATCGAGAACTTGAACTTCGCCTTCTGTATGTTGGTGTAGTCTATCAGCACGATCGCGTTGTTGACCACGACGCCGACCAGAATGATCATGCCGAGAAAGGCCGGCACCGACAGCGTGTGTCCCGTAAGTAGAAGACCGCCTATGACGCCGGTGATCGCGAAAGGTATCGAGAAGAGAATGACGAAGGGATCGACGAACGATTCGAACTGCGCCGCCATCACCAAATAGACGAGTATGATGCCTAACAGGAGAAGTTTCAGCAGGTCGCCGGTGGTCTCCTGCTGGTCTTTCAGGCTACCGCCGTATATCACTTCGACATCGGTCGGTATCTGGGCCCGCTCCAGCGCCTTTTTGACCTCCTCCCCCACCTTTCCGATGGCGGTGTTGTCGGTCAGTCGCGCGCCGACGGTAACGATCCGTTCACGGTTCTGGCGGTTCACGACCAGCGAGGTCAGCCCCTCCTTCACCGCGGCGACATCCTTGAGTTTGACCACCGTGCCGTACATGGTCTTGATCTCGAGTTCCTTGAGTTGTTCCAAGTTGGAGCGGTCCGATTTCTTGTACTTGACCATGATCTCGAACTCGTCGCCGTCTTTGCGGTAGACCGAAGCGGTGTCGCCGTAAAAGGCGCTTCTGATCGCCGCGGCGATCATGGCGGTCTTGAGCCCCACCTGACTGGCGCGGATGCGGTCGATCTTCACCTCTATCTCCGGTTTGAGCGAATCGGCGTCGTTCGATATATCGCTGAGTCCTTCGATCTTCTTCAGTTCGTTCTGAAAACTCATCGCCGCCGCGCTCGCCTTCTTGAAATCGCGGTTGGCGAACTTGAGCGTGACCGGTTTCTCGTTACTGCCGGTCAGACCGCCGGAGGAGGTCTTGATGTCCATCTGTTCGATGCCGGGCACCTCCGTGATGACCCGTTTCCGTATCTTGTTCACATAGTACTTCACATTATGGTCGCGCTTATCCTGCGGCACGAGACGCGCCCCGGTCGTTCCGCTGTTGGTATCCTGTATCTTCTGGGCGAAACCCGAATCGTCGGGGCCACCCCGCAGGAAGGTCCGCAGGAGATAGGCCGGGGGGATCTCCTCCCGGACGATCCGTTCGATGTGCTGGCCGGTGGCGATCGTTTTTTCCACCTTCGTGCCGAGCGGGAGTTCGTATTCGACCTGTATCATCGCCTCATCGCCTTCGGGCAGGAAATCGACCCCGATGATCGGGATGAGGAAAAGCGAGAGTACGAAAAGGAGCGCCGCGGACAGAAGCGTCTTTTTCTTGTGTTTGAGAGTGAAGACGATGATCTTGGTGTAGCCTCCCTCAACAAAGATCAGGAACCGCTCACCGAGCCGGAAGAACCAGTTGTCCCGGTGCTTGTCCTTTTCGAGGGTGAGGACGCGGGCGCTCACCATCGGGGTCAGCAGCATCGCCGCGAGCAGAGAGGCCGAAAGGGTCAGGATGATCACCCCCGCAAGTTGGCCGAACAGTATCCCGACCAGTCCCGATATGAAGAAGAGCGGCGCGAAGATGACGATGGTGGTCAGCGTCGAGGCGAGTATCGCCCCGCCGACCTCCGAGGTCCCTTCGATGGCGGCGTTGATCTTACTCTTTCCCTCTTCGAGGTGCCGCGTGATGTTGTCGAGCACGACGATCGAGTTGTCGACCACCATGCCGATGGCGAGCGACAGCGACATCAGCGAGACCATGTTGAGCGTGTAGCCGAACCCGTACAGGAAGGCGAAGGCGATGATCAGAGAGGCCGGGATCGAAAGAAGCACGATGAAACTCGACCGGAAACGCCGCAGGAAGAAGACCACGACCAGAAGGACGAAGAAACCGGCCGTCAGGACCGCATCGGAAAGGTTGCCCACCATGTTCACGATGAATTCGGAGGTATCCAGCAGCACCCCAACCTCGAAACCCTCCGGAAGCCGCGGCCGTATCTCGACCAGTTTATCCTTGATCGCGTCGGCGATGGCAACGGTGTTGGCGCCCGACTGCTTCTGGACCATCATGAAGGCCATGTATTCGCCGTCCTTGAGGGCGAACTGACGGCTGTCCTCGCTCCCCCAGAAAACGCGCGCCACATCCTTTATCCGGATGAGTCCCGACGGGGTGCTCGCGACGATCGTCTCGTTGACCTCGTCGATATTCTCGTACTCGCCGGGGACCCGTATGGTGTAGTCGAAATTGCCGATCTCCATGTTGCCGGCGGGGAGCGAGAGGTTCTCGGCGCGGACGGTGTTGGTGATGTCGGCCACCGAGAGATTGAGCGCGGCAAGCCGCTGTTTGTCGGCCGAGATGATGATCTGCTTTTCCATCTGGTTGAACGCGATGACGCCGCCGACCCCCGGGATCCGCTCGATGGGGTTCGTTATCAGGTTCTCTATCTCTTCGGCCTTATAACGGATATCCTCTTTCGACGAGGTGACCGAAAGAAAGACTATCGGCATCATGGACATATCGAACTTGAAAATGATGGGATCGTCGACATCGTCGGGAAGAAAACTGCCCGTCATGTTGAGAATGTCGCGGATGTTGTTGGTCGCCTCGTCCAGATTGACCCCGTACTCGAATTCACAGGTGACCGTCGACACATTCTCCAGCGAGCGGCTGAAGACATTCTTCACGCCGGCGGTGGAGGAAACGGCCGACTCGATGACCTTGGTCACCTTCTCCTCCACCTCCTCCGAACCGGCGCCGCGATAGACGGTGATCACCGAGATGTAGGGCGCCTCTATCTCGGGCATGAGATCTATCGGAAGGTCGGTGAGCGAGTATATCCCGAACAGCCCCATCATGATGAATATGATGGAAACGAGGACCGGCCGGTTGACCGCGAATCTTGAGAAATTCATGGGCTACCTCACTTTTGCAACTCTTGCGGCGCGATGACGGTCACCTTCTGTCCCTCTTCGAGCCGTCGGCCGCCGCCCACGACGATATCCTCGTTCCCCGCGAGGCCCTTCTCGACGATGGTGTAGCCCTCGACGGTGCCCCCCATGAAGATCTCCTTGGTGAAGACGCGGTCCTCGCCGTTCTTGACGTAAACGATCCCCGCCTCGTTGTCGCGGGTGAACACGGCGTTGCGCGGTATCACGAGATATTCCCTCTCGGGGAGCGTGAAGCGGACGCGCACCGTCATCCCCGGTTTATAGAAGTGGTCGCGGTTGTCCAGCGTGAGTTCGACCTTGATGCTCTTGGTCATCGGATCGACCTTGCTGTTGATCAGCGACACCTTTGCGGTCGTCTCCTTGTCGGGGAAGGCGTCGAAAAAGACCTTCGCCTCCGTTTTCCCGGTAATACCGCCGATCTCGAGTTCACTGACGAACACATTGATCTTGAGCGTGTCCGATTGCACGATCTCGAACATCGGGCGTGGACTGGCCGGGGCGGCCATCTCGCCGATCTCGCCGTTGCGCGCGGCGACATAGCCGGTGAAGGGGGCGACTATGGCGGTGTAGCCAAGTTGTTTGAGGTTACCCTCCAGCGCGCTCTGCGCCATGCCGCGCTGGGCCTTGGCGGCGGCGAGTCCCGCCTCGGTCTGCTTGTAGCCCGCCTCGACCTGCTCGAATTCGCTGGCCGATACCGACCCGTTCTGCTTGAGCGTCTTGAACCGCTCGTAGTCGGCGCTGATCTTCGCAAAGGCCGCCTCGGCCTGCATGACGCCCGCCTCGGCCGCCGCGATCTGCGCCCGGGCCGCGTTGACCGCTATCTCGTAGTCGCTCCCGTCGAGCCGCGCGAGCACCGCTCCCGCCTTGACCGGATCGCCCTCCTTGACCGCGAAGGACTTGATGACCGCCGCGACCTTGGGGTTGATGTAGGCGGCCTGCGCCGCCATGGCCACCGACGCGGTGTCGAAGGTCCGGCTGAATTTCTTTTTCTGGGGCGCGGTGATGCTGACCGCCTGCGTGAGGTCCTTGCCCGCCGCCTCGGCCTCTTTGGCGCAGGAAGTGCAGAGCACACAGCAGGTCATCATAAGTACCGCCGCCGCAAATATCAGTCTGGTGTTCATGAATGTCTCCGTATCCTATTTGCCGAACAATTTTTTCTTCAGGTCGTCGACCCCGCCGATGAGAAACTCGAATATGTCGTCGTGATCGATGTTGTCGAGCCGCCACGGGAACTGCGATATGAGGGAATAGGATTCGAGCGCCTTGGATTGTTTCGCTATCCCGGCCGACATCGTGACAAAGGAATGGAGGAAGGCGGCGTACATGATCGTGATCTTCCGCGTCCGATCGTCGTCGGGAGACTCTCCGATGTACTGCGCAATCACGCCGTTGAGCCAGTTGAGTTCGCTGTCGCGGTGGGAGAGCACCCGCTTGGCGATGTCGGGCGAGTTGAACATGTATTTCTGTATCTCGTAGAACACCTCGGTCGACAGTTCCATGAGCGGGCGGAACTCCTCGTAGCCGCCAAAGAATACCTTGAGGTTGAAGTCGCAGTAAACCAACAGCACTTCGCGGGGGTTTTTCGCGTTCTGCACCAGCGGATCGATCTTTTCCCGCAGCTTATGGTTGAAGAGCTCGAACCCCTCCACCAACAGCGCCTCTTTGGAACCGAAATAATAATAGAGCGCCGATTTGGTCAGCCCCGACCGTTCGGCGACATCGGAGAGGGTGACGCGGTTGATCCCGTACTCCCCCACCAGTTTGATGAAGTTATCGAGGATGAATTCCCGCTTGTCGACGGTGCCGTTCATCGCCCCCTCCCCTAGTTGCCGGTCAGGGCGCTCACCGGGACGCCGATGGTCCCCGCGAGCTTCCGGAGCGCGATCTTGTACTGGAACACCGCGGTGATGTAGGAGGTCTTCGCCTGCCGCTCCTGCAGACTGGCCGCCAAGAGATCGGTCTCGGTGGTCATCTTCTCCTGATACTTCGACTCCTCGATCCGCAGGTTCTCGGCCGCCGCCTCGATGGAAGCCTGCGCGATGCCGATCTCCTTCTCCTTGACCATCAGGTCGGTATAGAGCTGGGTCACCTGCAGACGCATCTGTTTGCGGGCGTCGATGTTGGCGAGTTTCGTCTTCACCTTCTCACTGCGGACCTTCTGGAAGGAGTTGTACTGCTTCATCGTGTCGAAGCCGAATTCCCACGACAGCACCCCGCCCACGAAGAAGGTCCCCTCGGGGCTCATCGACGACGCGTCGAAATTATGCTTGTAGCCGCCGGTCAGCGCGATCATCGGAATGAAGGGCTGTATCGCGATGTCGGTGAGGTTGTCGTTAATGAGTTCGAGTTTCTCGAGCATCTTGAGCTCGGCGCGGTTCTTCTCCTGCATCCCGAAAAGCGTTTCGATCTCGGCATTCGCCGCGACAAAATCGGCCTCGCCGTACGAAAGCTCGAAACTCTCCATCGTCCGGTTCATGAGGAGCGCGAGCGCCCGCCGCAGAAGCAGTTTCGACCCCTCGACATTCTGTATCTCCTTGTCTATCTTCGCCTTCTCGAGTTTCACCTTGAGCACCGCCCGTTTGTCGGTCATCCCGGCGTCGACGAAGTTCTGCGCCTGCTTCTGGTAGAGATCGAGCTGTTTGACCGTTTCCGAAAGCAAGGTCCCGAGCCGCTCTACCATTAAATAAGAGTAGAAATACTCGGCGGTCTTCACCGCGATCTGGTCGGCGGTCGAACTCCTTTTCAATTTCTCGATATCGGCGGCGATCGTTTGGGCACCGCGCCCTTTCCAGACGCTCCACAGCGGCGTCACCGGTTGCGAAACGGTGAGATCTATCGTCCGCGACCATTCCGGTATCGAAAACGCGGCGCCCAGCGGCGCCAACGCTGGCATCGCCGAGAAGTCGGGCGCTTCAGGCTCGGGCTCAAAATAGAGTTTCAGGTAACTCGCGCTCACCTTCGCCGTCGGAAAGAAACTCCAGAAGGTCGAATTCGCGTCATACTGCGCCGCATCGAACGCCGCGTCGGATGAACGGAGCGATTCGCTCTCTTTCAGACTTTCGGCGATACACTGATCGAGCGTCAGTTGCTCCTGCGCCATCACGCCGTTCCACGCGCCGGCCAATACCAACCCCAGAATAAGGAACCCTCTCATACTTTTCCTCCCTTTTCTGCTATCTGATACGATTTTCTCAACATAGAAGCTCATTTCAAAAACAACCTTTCGACCCGTTTGAACAAAAAAACCCAAAAGGTCGGAAAGCAAAATAGCACGCTTCCGGCCGTTGTCAAGAACTTTTTAGGAACCTTCTGAAATTACTTGATGCCTTTGGCGTGCAGAATGCCGACATACTGCTGATCGGCGATACGGATATGCTTGCGCAGCCAGTCGTTAAGGAACGCGGCGATCTCGCCGGTAAGGGTCTGTTTTCGCCCGGCGGCGGCCTCCTTCATCCACCCCTCGATCTTCGCGATGAAGTCGCGGTGGGCGACCCGATGGGCCGACAGGGCGGCATAGCCCGCCTTCTTCATGAGCCCCTCTTCTTCTTCAAAATGGACATGGGCGTAGTCACACAGTTCGGCGAGTGTCTTCTCGACGATCTGCGGCCCCTTGCCCGACACGATGGCGGTATTGAGCCGATCGATGAGATCGAACAGTTGCGCGTGTTGGTCGTCGAGCACTTTAACATGAACGAGAAATTCTTCGGCTACCTTGACGGGCATGACATCCTCCCCTGCGAGTGAACGGCTGGAAAAGAAATGGTGGGCGATACAGGACTTGAACCTGTGACTTCCTGCATGTGACGCAGACACTCTACCAGCTGAGTTAATCGCCCACACGGATCGTATGTGTACCTAAAGAACGCGACGTTGTCAAATCTTTTCTTCATGCCGCACCCGCCTGTCGAGGCCCCTTCCAGACGAAGTCGTTGCCGGTGCGGTCGACGGTGACGGCATCGCCGTCGCCCAGTTCACCCTTGATGATGCGGGTCGCCAGTTCGGTCTCGATGACCCGCTCCAGATAGCGCCGTATCGGCCGCGCGCCGTATTCGGGCTCGAAACTCTCCTCGATGACGAGGTCTTTGGCGGCGTCGGTGAACGAGAGCGCGATATCGCGTTCGGCGAGCCGTTTGCCGATGTCGGAGAGCATGATGGAGACTATCTCGCGCAGGTGCTTTTTCCCGAGCGGGTTAAAGATGACGATGTCGTCGATGCGGTTCAGGAACTCCGGCTTGAAGGAGGCGCGCACCCGCGCCATCACCGCGTCGCGCTCCTTATCGGATACGGTGTCGCCCTTCCCCGACAGCAGATCGCTCCCCAAGTTCGAGGTCATGATGACGATGGTGTTGCGGAAACTGACGGTGCGCCCCTGATTGTCGGTGAGCCGCCCGTCCTCCAATATCTGCAGGAGGATGTTGAACACATCGGGATGGGCCTTCTCTATCTCGTCGAGGAGGACGATGCTGTACGGTTTGCGCCGCACCGCCTCGGTCAGTTGTCCCCCCTCATCGTAGCCGACATAGCCGGGGGGAGCCCCGATGAGACGCGACACCGAATGTTTCTCCATGTATTCCGACATGTCGACGCGGACCATGTTCTCTTCCGAATCGAACAGTTGGAACGCGAGCCGCCGCGCCAGTTCGGTCTTGCCCACGCCGGTGGGGCCGAGGAAGATGAAACTGCCGATGGGTCGGCGCGGGTCCTTGAGCCCGCCGCGGGAGCGCAGTATCGAGCGCGCCACCGTCTCTATCGCCGCATCCTGACCGACGAGCCGTTCGCGCAGCCGGTCGGGAAGCCCCAGTATCTTTTCCCGCTCGCTTTCGACCATCTTCGCCACGGGGATGCCGGTCCAGCGGCTCACCACCTCGGCGATCTCGCGGTCGGTCAGCACCTCGCTGATGATGCGGTCGTCGGCGCGCTGTTTCTCGACCAGTTTGGCCAGTTCCCCTTCGAGTTTTGCCAGTTTCCCGTATTTCAGTTCCGCCGCGCGGTTGAGGTCGTATTCGCGCTCGGCCCGCTCGATGCCGCGCCGCACCTCCTCTATCTCGCCGCGTATCTTCTTGAGCGCCTCGATCTCCTCCTTCTCCTTTTCCCACGCCTTCTTCTTCCCCTCGAAATCGCCCTTGCACTCGGCGAGTTTCTCCTCGATCTCTTTCCGCCGTTTCTTGCTTTCGGGGTCGCTCTCGCGCTTGAGCCCGGTCGATTCTATCTCCATCTGGAGGATGCGGCGGCGCAGGTCGTCGAGTTCGGCCGGCATCGAATCTATCTCGGTGCGGAGCATCGCGCAGGCCTCATCGACGAGGTCTATCGCCTTGTCGGGGAGGAACCGGTCGGAGATATAGCGGTCAGATAAGGTCGCCGCCGCGATGAGCGAGCCGTCGGCTATCGTGATGCCGTGGTGGACCTCGAACCGCTCCTTGAGGCCGCGCAGTATCGAGATCGTGTCCTCGACCGTCGGCGGACTCACGAGCACCGGCTGGAAACGCCGTTCGAGCGCCGCGTCCTTTTCTATGTATTTACGGTATTCGTCGAGCGTGGTCGCGCCGATACAGCGGAGTTCGCCGCGCGCGAGCATCGGTTTGAGCATATCGCCCGCCGCCATCGAGCCTTCGGCCTTCCCCGCGCCGACTATCGCGTGCAGTTCGTCGATGAAGAGGATGATCCGGCCGTCGCTTTCCTGCACCGCCTTCAAGACCGCCTTCAGCCGTTCCTCGAATTCGCCGCGGAATTTGGCCCCCGATACGAGCGCCGCGAGGTCGAGTTCAAAGAGTTCCTTGCGTTCCAGCGTCGTCGGGACATCGCCGCGGACTATGCGCTGGGCGAGCCCTTCGACGATGGCGGTCTTGCCGACGCCGGGGGCGCCGATGAGGACCGGGTTGTTCTTGGTGCGCCGCGACAGGACGCGGATCACGCGCCGTATCTCGGCGTCGCGGCCGATGACCGGGTCGAGTTTCCCGGCGCGCGCCAACTCCACGAGATTGCGGCCGTAGCGCTTGAGGGCGTCGTTGCCGTTGCTCTCCGGTGTCATACCATTCCTGTTATCCATCGCATGCCTCCCTGATGGTCGGGATACCTAATAAACACCGTCGGGAGGTTTTCAAGAATTACAACACGAAATCGAGATAATTCTCGGTCGTGACCGACCGCCATGAGGCCTGCGGATAGGCGCCTGCCCACTCCTTCGGCGGCCGAGTCTGCTCTTTTTTGTACTTTATCTCGATCCCATCAAGCTGTCCGTCCACCTCTTCGATAAGATCTATTTCCTGTCCTTCGTAGGTGCGCCAGAAGCGAACCTCTCCATAGAAATTCTCATAGGCGAGTTTCTTGAGCCGTTCGCACACCACGAGATTTTCGAAAAGCGCCCCTTTATCATCCCGGTCGGCTAGCCGGTTGAAATTGGAGATGAGGGCGTTCCGCACGCCGTTGTCCCAGAAGTAGTATTTCGCCTTGCCGGTCACCTCGTTGCGCAGGTTGCGCGAAAAGCCCGGCAGACGACGCACCACGAAAACCTTTTCCAGAAGATCGAGATAGCGGCCGACCGTCTTCGCGTCGATCGAAAGTTGCGTCGCCAACTCGCTCAATGACACCTGTGAGCCGACCTGAAAGGCAAGCAGTTTGAGAAGATCGAGCAGTGCGCGGGGCGACCGGATCCGGTCGAGCGCGAGGATATCCTTGAGCAGATAGGATTCGGTAAGTTCCCGGAGCACCTCTATCTTATCGGCCCGTGTCGCGGCGACGGCAACGGCGGGATATCCGCCGAACAGCAGATATTCTTCGAGTCGCTCTTTCAGTTCGTGACGGTTATAGCGTTTGGCCAACTCTTTTTGCGCCAGCGGAAAAAGGGTGATGGTGCGGCGGCGGCCGGTGAGCGGCTCCCCCGTTTTTTGCGCAAGGTCGAAACTCGACGAACCGGTGACGATGACCTTCACTTCGGGGATATGGTCCACGATGATCTTGAGTCCCGCACCGATCTCGGGAATGTATTGCGCCTCGTCTATCGCAATGAGTTCATAGCCGGCGCAGTAGTCCTGTATCTGACGGATGTCCTGTGAGGAGAGCACTTCGGCGGTACGGAGATTCTCTCCCGAATCGAGTTTGTAGCGCAGGCCGCACACTTCCAGATAGTTCTTCAGAAGGGTTGTTTTGCCGACGCGGCGGGGACCATAAAGGATGAGAACACGCCCGTCACGCATCTCGTTTCCCAGTTCCTGATAATGCCGTTCGAACATCTTCCGCCTCCCTAAAAGATCTTGGTCATGGTAGTCGAACTCCTCATTTTTGTCAAGAAATCGGGAATGCCACTCCGCATTTTCTGCCTAAAATCGGGAACGCAACTCCGTATTTTCGGCATAAAATCGGGAATACGAATGGCTCGGAATAGATATAACCATATAAGATGTTTGGGAATATCAATCCACCAGCATCTTGCGGATGATATCCTTGACCCTGAGAGTGGTCGGCTCGTCGAGTTCCCCCAACTTCGCCACCAGCCGCACCTTGTCCACCGTCCGTATCTGGTCGAGCACTATCCAGCCCTCGCGCTCCTGCACGACCGATCGTACCCGCGTCGGATAATTCTTTCCGGTCGAAGTAAGCGGCGCTATGATGACCGTTCCGATGTGGTCGTTCATCTCGTCGGGCGATATGACGACGCACGGACGGCGCTTTCTGATCTCATGCCCTATCGTCGGGTCGAGATTGACCACGAAAATGTCGTACTGCCGCACCTTCACCATGTCCACTCCTCGCCGGTGTCGAGCGTCGCGTCGATGAGCAACTTGTCGTCACCGGCGGCGGCCATGCTCTTGAACGCCTTCGCCCAACCGGCGCGGACATTTTTCGGGGCGACCGCTTTGAGGATGAGCCGCGACCCTTCCTCGATAAGTTCGACCTTGTCGGCGATGTTGAACCGTTCCAGCACTTTTGACGGTATGCGGATACCGCGGCTGTTGCCGATGCGCACTACACTCAACTCCATCACGAACCTCCCTCGTCCGTAATTACAAGTAAGCACATATTAATCGGCGGAAAACAGTTTGTCAAGAGGTTTTTCGGGGCAAAGGTCAGCGGATCCGTAAAAGGGAGGACCGCTCCAGACAACTCCCGCTCAACTCCCGCTCAACCAAAAACTAAAGCGCGGTCACCCCTACTGCCTCACACAACGGGCATAGCTTTTACTGGTCTTATAGCTGTCGGTCACAAAGCCATAGTCGAAACCTACGAGCCATGCGTAGTCGGTATGGAACGCGTAGGACGAGGAGGACCAGAAATAACTCGACGGCATCCCCGGAAAGGTGCTCTCGGGGCTGGAGATCGTGTCGTCCACCAGTGTTTTCAGTTCTTCTATGTTCGGCAGACGCCAGTCGGTCTGGCCTCCGTAGTTCAGGTTCTCGCAGTAACTGAGGGCATTCTGCCATGTCACCGTACCGCTGTACTCTTTGGTCCAGATGAGTCCCGTCACGGTATCGGTCACGATCACCTTTCCTGATATCGTCTCTTCGGTAAAGGTACTATCGGGTAAGGTTTCGCCCCTCACACAACGGGCATAGTATGTATCTGTCCTATAGTTGCTACTCACACCGCCGTTGGCGAAACTCACGCGCCATGCGCCGACGGCATTGCCCGCGCTGGACGAGGAGGACCAGTAATAACCCAATTGCGTGCCGGGGAATATGGTGGTGTCTATCGCCGGATTATAACGGCCATAGTCTGATAGCATGGCTAACTCTTTGCGGGTCGGCAGACGCCAATCGGTTTGACCGTCATAGGTCAATTCGGTGCAATAATCCACGGCGTCTTGCCAAGTACAAGTCGAACCGGCAGGCGCCCCTCCGGAACAGCCGGCGTAGGTCGCCGGAAGAGTTCTTTGCCATATCAATCCAGTTACATTATCGGTGACGACATCGTTATTCGCTGCGCCGCTGATACTGTAACTGCGCGGCGCACAGTACCCAAGTGCGGCGTACTGAGAATCTTGGCCGTAGAAGGCATTCCCCTCCGTCGGGCAGGTCATCTCGACGGTCGCGTTGTAGCATTTCGTCTGTCCGGTGCAGAGAACCATCGAATCGGCGACGGCGTCCGTGTCCGGTACCCAATCATCGTAGGTGTCTTCGTCGACAAGGTCTTCGTCTGCTATGTCCACATCGGGCTGTTCCGTGTCAACCGTTTCGTCCGCATCTGTGATTATTTCGTCAGCAACGACATTG
>Ga0209507_1000825_pt1 | contig 28654 bp, 29 predicted proteins | sample AD_UKC028_MetaG_FD_184414 | JGI IMG/M metagenome (GOLD analysis project Ga0209507, IMG submission 184414) | Active sludge microbial communities of municipal wastewater-treating anaerobic digesters from USA - AD_UKC028_MetaG (SPAdes) (version 2) | ecosystem: Engineered > Bioreactor > Anaerobic >...
ACCGACACCCGCTCGACCAGGCCCGCCAGCGCTGCCGCCTCCAGACATCCGCGCCCCTCGTCGTAACACAACAGTGTCCCCGTCTCGGTGTAGAGATAGATCAATCCCAGCAGCAGCCCCAAATCCCCGATCCGCGTCACCAGAAAAGCCTTCTTCGCCGCCGCCGCCGCCGCCGGTTTCTCGAACCAGAATCCAATCAGCAGATACGACGCCAGCCCCACCAGCTCCCAGCACATGAACAGCCACAGCAGGCTGTTCGCCATCACCAGCCCCAGCATCGACCCCGCAAAAAACGATAGAAAACAGAAAAACCGCGTGAAGTTCGGATCCGCCCGCATGTCGCCCAGGCTGTAGACAAAGATCAGCAGCGCCACCGTGCTCACCATGGCCAGCATCGCGCCCGTCAGCGGATCCAGCACCCACCCCAGCTCGAGCGGCGTCCGCCCAAAAGTCAGCCATGTGAAGTTCACCTCGCGCCCCGCCCCGCCCGCGCCGGGCCAGGCGCCGAAAAAGGCTGCCCAGGAGAGCACCGTCGCCACGCTCAGAGACCCGATCCCCAGCCACGCCGCCCGGCGGCGCCCCGCCCGCGGCGTCAGCGCCAACAGCCCCGCCGCCGCCAGCGGCGCCAGCGGAATCAGCCACAGCCATTCCCGTATCCAGCTCATCATCCTTTCAGTGGGGGCGATTCGTCCAGATGAGCGCTTCGGCGATGCCGGTAGATCGCCAGGATCAGCGCCAGCCCCACCCCCGATTCCGCCGCCGCAATCGCGATGGCGCACATGACCCATAGCGCCGCCTGCGATCCCTGCTCCCATCCGGCCTGCCGCCCAAAGGCCACCAGGTTCAGGTTCGCCGCATTCAGCATCAGCTCGATGCTCATCAGCACCAGAATGCTGTTCCGCCGCGTCAATGCCCCCGCAAGCCCAATCCCAAACAGCATCGCCGCCACCGCCAGATAATGATGCGCCGTGATCATGCCCCCTGCCCTCCCTGCCGCCGGGCATCCCAGCCCTCGCCGGCAGCCGGTCGATCCGCGCGTCTGCCGCTCGCCTCCCTCGGCTGCTCGAATGGCAGCGCCAAAATAACCGCTCCAATCAGCGCCACGGTCAGAACCAAACCCGCCACCTCGAACGCAACGACGTATCTCCCCATGAGCAGCTCGCCCAGCTCACGCGTCTCGAGCGCGGGCCCGCCGCTCGCACCGCCGGCGCCGCCCAGGCCGCGCGTATACGCCAGCCCGATCCATAAACACCCGGCCACCAGGCCCGCCACCGCCACCCCTGTCACCCACGACCCGGCCGTCAGCCGCTCGATCGAAAGCAGCTCCCGACGCTGCGTCAGCAGGATCGCAAACACGATCAGGATCGCCACCGCGCCCACGTAAACGATCAGCTGTGCCAGCCCCAGAAACTCCGCCCCCGCCAGAATGTAGAGGCCTGCCACACCCGCCATGCTCAGGGTCCAGCAGAGCGCACAATGCACCAGCCTCCGCAGCATCACGCTCGCCAGAGCCGCCCCCAAGGTCACCGCCGCCAATATGATAAATCCTGTCGCCACTTCGATCCTATCCGCCTCGAAACCGATTCATCCGCCATCGCCAGTCTCAGCTCGCATATCGATAAACCCGCGGGCCCCAGCCGCGGGACCGCATCAGCAGGCGCCCCCACAGGATGGCCGGCAGCCCGATCATCGCCAGACACGCCAGCCACCGGACCGCCCCGGCCCCCGGGAATGCCCACCCGCCCAGCCCCCGCCAGACCATCGCTACCAGCAGGTTCAACGCCCCCAAAGGCAAGAGGTATTTCCACCCGAAATTCAGGAGGTGATCCACCCGCAGCCTCGGCAGCGTCCCCCGCACCCAGATGAACCACGCGATCATCACACCGAGCTTCAGAAAAAACCATCCGTAGGACGGCGCCGCTTCCAGCACCGCCAGCGGCGCCTGCCAGCCCCCCAAAAACAGCGTCACCGCCAGCCCGCTGACGGCAAACATCCCAAAATACTCTCCCATGAAGAAGATCGCGTACTTGAACCCCGAGTACTCGGTCATGAAGCCCCCGATGATTTCGGACTCGCCCTCCGGCAGATCGAACGGCGCGCGGTTGCTCGCCGCTGCCGCCGCGGCCATGAACAGCAGCAGCCCCGCCAGCCCCCATGGCGTCATCACGTGCCACCGCGGAATCACCCCCCACCAGTATCCCGACTGCGCCTCCACGATCTCCACCAGCGACAGCGATCCCGCCATCATCACCACCGTCAAGGCCGACAGCACCAGCGGCAGCTCGTAGCTGATCATCTGCGCGATCGCCCGCATCGCTCCCAGCAACGAGTACTTGTTCCGGCTCGACCAGCCCGCCATGAACGCCGCCACCTCCGCCGCCGATCCCACCGCGAAAAAAAACAGCAGCCCGCATCGCGGATCCGCCGCCACCAGATCCCGCCCATACGGGATCACCGCCAGCGACAGCGCCACCGGCGCCAGCATCACGATCGGCGCCAGAAAATGCAGCACCCGATCCGCTGACCGCGGCACCACGTCCTCCTTGGTCAGCATCTTCACGCCGTCCGCCGCAAACTGCAGCCAGCCATACGGGCCCACCCGGTTCGGACCCGGCCGGTTCTGGATTCTCCCCAGCAGCTTCCGCTCCGCCACCGTCGCCAGCCCGAACAGCAGCCCAAACACCGCCAGGACCGCCACCGCCGGAATCAGCCCTTCCGCCCACACCTTCGCCCCCTCCGGCAGCCACCCGACCGCCCAGTCGCGCAGCCACACCGGACCCCGCTCGAACAGCTCCACCGGGCCCACCCAGCGCAGCCCCCCCCAACCCGTCAGTGCCAGGATCCCCTCCATGTTCATGTGCCCCCTCCGGGCTCCCCGGACCCCGGCAGGCTCGCCCGCACCGCCGCCCGGACCCCGCTCTCCCGCAGCTCCCGCTCCCTCGCCAGATGCTCGTCCACCACCCGCGCCTCCGCCGGATGCAGCTCACGGTAATACCGGTTGGGCCGCGCCAGGTCGGCCTTGTGCAGCAGCAGGCCCCCAAACCGATCCTCCCGGTCCCACGCATACGCCTGGTCCATCTTGATCGAGTCGAACGGGCAGACCTCGACACAGATCTGACAGCTCATGCAAACCGATATGTCAATATCGAATATCGCTGGATGCTTCCGCGGCCTGCCCCGCTCGTCCTGCGCGGGCACGATGTAGATGCACTGCGGCGGACATTCCTTTTCGCAGATCTTGCACGACACGCACCGAAGGCCCTCCTCGGGGTCCGCCCCGTCGTAGACCAGAAACGGATAGACCCGGCTGTTCTCCGGCGTCGCCCGCCGCTCCTCCGGATACTGGACCGTCACCCAGCGGCGGGGATCCACGTAGCTGCCCACCAGGTTCCGACCCGTCTCGATGAACCCCCGGATGAGCCCTGCCCCCTCGACGCTCATCGGTCCACCTCCCCCAGCACGATGTCGATGCTCCCCAGGATCACCACCACGTCCGCCACCTTCTGACCCAAACACATCTCCTCGAGCGCCGTCAGGTTGATCAGGCTCGGCGGCCTCACCCGATACCGGTACGGGCTCGCCGAGCCGTCGCTGATCAGATAGAAACCGATCTCCCCTTTCGGCCCTTCGATCCGCCCGTAGGCCTCGCCCGCTCTCGGCTTGAAGTTCCGCAGCTTCACTTTCCCATCGATCACCGGCCCCGCCGGGATCTGCTCCAGCGCCGCCTCGAGGATCTTCACCGACTCCCGCATCTCGAGCAGCCGCAGCATGAATCGATCGTAGCAATCCCCGTGATCCCCCACCGGCACCCGGAAATCGAACCGGTCATACACCCCATACCGGTCGGTCTTCCGGATGTCGTACCCCACACCGCTCGCCCTGAGGACCGGCCCCGAAGCGCTCGCGTTGATCGCCAGGTCCCTCGGCAGCACCCCCACACCCTGCGTCCGCGCCATCACGATCTCGTTCGTCGCCAGCAGCGCCTCGTATTCGTCCAGAAACCGCGGGAAATCACCCACCACCCCGCGCGCCGCCTCGATCCAGCCCGCCGGCGCATCCGCGCGGCACCCCCCAAACCGCATGTAGTTGCACATCATCCGCGAACCCGTCAGCGATTCGAACAGATCCAATATCTTCTCCCGCTCGCGAAATGCATACATCATGGGCGTCCCCATCGCCCCCAGGTCCTGCAGCATGAAACCCATCTGGCACGCATGATTCTGCAGCCGCGTCAGCTCCGCCGTGATCACTCGCAGATACTCCGCCCGCTCCGGCACCGCCAGCCCCGCCAGCTTCTCCACCGCCAGCGCATACGCCCAGTTGCTCGTCAGGGAACAAAAATAGTCCAGCCGGTCCGTGTACGGCATCGACCCCAAATAGGTCGTCTGCTCCGCGATCTTCTCGTGGTTGCGATGCAGATAGCCGAACACCGGCTTCAGCCGCACCACGGTCTCCCCCTCGAGAACGACATCCATCCGAAACACGCCGTGGGTCGATGGATGCTGCGGGCCCATCGACACCTCCAGCCGCCCGGCATCCTCCCCCCCGGCCTCGCACTCATCCCGCCTGGATCCTCCCCGGTCGATCATGGCTGCCCTCGCTTGGCGTAACGACGGCTCGCCTTGGCCGCAACCTCGCCGTGCGGCGTCGGCTCATACTCGTAATCGTCCGGCTCAACGTAGTCCTTCCGCATGGGATGGCCGGAAAATCCCTCCCACATCAGCAGCCGCCGCAGATCCGGATGCCCGGTGAACACGACGCCAAACAGGTCGTAAACCTCTCGCTCCTGCAGCTCCGCCCCCCGAAACACATTCGCCAGCGACGGCACATCCACCCGGTCGGTCCGGTTCCCCGTCCGAACCCGCAGGACCAGCGGCCCCGTCCCGCGCGCCACCGAGTAGAGATGATACACCACCTCCAGATACCCTGGCACTCTCCTCTCGACGCTCTCCTCGACCTCGATCTCCTCCCCTTGATACTCCCGCTTCACTCGCACTTTGTCGGTCTCGACACGGTCCAGCCAGTCCACCCCCGTCACGTTGGACAGGTAGTCGAACTGAAGCTCCGGATCGTCTCGCAGCCGCCGCGCCACCGCCTCCAGATGCGCCGCCTCCACCACCAACGAGTGCTGCCCCGATGCGCCCGGATTCGCCGCCAAAGCCAGCTTCGCCTCCGGCAGCGCCGCCTCGATCCGGGCCTGGATGGATGCGAGCCGCTCCATGGATCAACTCGCGCGCGCCACCCGCGGCGGCCGCCACACCGCCGCATGATAGGGCGGCTCGATGTCGCGCGCGCCCAGCGTCGGCACTGGAAGCTCGCTGGCCTCGCCCGCCTGCAAGTGCCGCGGCCGCTCCGGCCCCGTCAGCCGCTGCCGCATAATCCGCCGCTGCAAGGCCATCAACCCCTCGATCAGCGCTTCCGGCCGCGGCGGACAGCCCGGGACGTGTACGTCGACCGGCAGGTACCGGTCGATCCCCTTCAGCACGTTGTAGCCCTGCTTGAACGGCCCGCCCGATATCGCGCACGCCCCCATCGCCATCACATACTTTGGCTCCGGCATCTGGTTGTAGAGACGGACCACCTGCGGCGCCATCTTCTTCGTCACGGTCCCCGCCACAATCATGAGGTCCGCCTGCCGCGGCGATGGCCGGAACACCTCCGCCCCAAACCGCGCCAGATCGAATCTCGCCATCGACGCCGCCATCATCTCGATCGCGCAGCACGCCAGGCCGAATCCAAGGGGCCACAGGGAGTTGCTCCGCCCCCAGTTATACAGCGCCTCAAGGCTGACGATCATCACCCCCTGCCGGCTCAACTCGCTGCGCAAATCGGATTCCATCGTCGATCACTTCCACGTCAGGACACCCTTGAGCCACGCCCATGCCAATCCCTCGGCCAGCAGCAGAAGAAAGATCAGCATCGCCGCCACCGCACCCCACGGCAGCCGAAGGAATGCCACCGCAAACGGCACCAGAAACACCACCTCAACCTCGAAGATCAAAAACAGGAGCCCGTACAGATAATAGCCGGAACGATAGGATATCCAGGCGTCCCCCGATGATTCCAATCCGCATTCGTAGGTCGCGTTCTTCGAATCTCCCGGCTTCCACGGGGCAAACCAGCGCGACCATGCCCATGCCAGCCCCAGCATCGCCAGCGCAAACAGAATCGCCACCCCCAGCAGCCAGACAATCGCCGTGTACGGATGCGGTTCCATGGCTCGATCGACGGTCAGCGCGCTACCGCCGCCTCCGGCGATCCTGCCCCCGCCAGAAGCCGCGCCGGCGCTTTATTCCGGATTCTTCTCATGCTGGCGCTTCAGCCCCACCGATTCCGCGATCTCCTCGAACTCGGATCGGGTGACGGTCTCGAGGGTCTTGCCCCGGCGCTGGAGGCCCTCGTTGATCTTGATCGCCTTCTCCGTCATCACTTCATGGGTCTCCTGGCTCCCCCCCACCAGCAGAAAATTCACCCCGGTCGTGATGCGTTTGTGACCGTCGCTGTCCAGTCCCAAACCCAGCATCACCCCCCGCCTTTTGGATTTTCCGCTGTGCGGCGTTTTTGCCATGAGCCAAAACTAGAAGGTCCCCCGTTGATGTCAAGTTCCACGGAAAAAGCGGCCCCCCGAAGCGGGCCCCGCCGAAAGCACGGCGCCACTGGCCTCCGCCGCCAGTGGCGCCCAAGCCGCAGCGCAAACACCCGGACCCGATCCTTCAGCCCGCGCGCGCCATCCCCAACCTCGCTCTCCTCAGCGCCGCCCTCGATGGTGGTAATGCGAATGCCCGAAACCCAATCCCACGTGGAACGACACCACAGGCCGCGGCGCCACATACACCGGCACCGCGTACGGCAGCACCGGCGGCGGCGGCGTATACACGACCGGGACCGGCTGAACCGCCACGGGCACAGGCTGCACAATCACCGGGGCCGGCTGCGCCGGCACGTACACCACCGCAGGAGGAGGAGGCGGGGCATAAACCATCGCAGGGGCCTCGTAGACCGGCGGACAGAAGGCTCGCGCCAGAGCTGTCCCCGCTACCACGCCTGTCAATATCTTGCCCGCGGTCGCCCATTCCGAGTTGCCCGCCTCCACCCGGACCAGGTTCATCCCCGCCAAGCCCATGACCGCCCACGCCAACACCCGGCTGCTCATTGTCGTTTTCATAGCCCAATCTCTTTTCCCATCATCCGATTCGACGCCACCGCTTGTCTTTTATTCGATGCGGCCTTATGGATATGGATACCCGGATGACTTGACATGAAAGGGAATCCAGAAGCCTCCGACACCGGGCGGGTCCGCCGCCGCCGGCAGCTTCCGCGTTCCTTCAAGGACTTGACGCCCACCCGGTCGTTCAGCCCGCGCGCCTTCTTCCGCGAGATGATCTGGAAAGCGTGGCGGACCAAACGCACGGGCGGCCATCGCATCCCGATCTTCCCCCGCCTCAAGGGCGACCAGGTCGCCATCACCTGGATCGGCCACGCGTCTTTTCTGATCCAGTTCGCCGACCTCAACGTCCTCATCGACCCGATCTTCACCAACTGGCTTTTCCTGCTCAAACGCCTCAAGCGCGCCGGATTTTCCATTCGCGATCTGCCTCCCATCGATCTGGTCCTGCTGACCCATGCCCACTTCGACCATTTCCATAAACGCACCCTGCGGCGCATCCCCTCCCCCAAGCTCGGCCTCATGCCCTGGGGCATGGGCGAGCTCGCTCGCGGCCTCGGCTTCGGCCGCATCATCGAGCTCCAATGGTGGGAGACCCTTAGCCGCGACCGATGGAAGGTCACCCTCACCCCCTGCCGCCATTGGGGCGCACGCGTCCTCCACGATGAGGATCGCGGGTTCGGCGGCTTCGTCCTCGAAAACCACGGACGTCGAATCTACCACGCCGGCGACAGCGCCTATTGGCATGGATTCAAGGAGATCGGCCGCCGATGCCAGCCCGAGATTGCCCTCCTGCCCATCGGCGCCTACCAGCCCGAAGCCTTCCTGCGCGTCCATATGGGCCCTCACCAGGCCATCCGCGCCTTCAAAGACCTCCAGGCCCAATGGCTCGTCCCGATGCACTTCGGCGCCTTCAAGCTCTCCTTCGAAGCCCTCGATGAACCCCCCCGCTGGCTCCGCCAACTGGCCGATCAAAACGGCATGAGCTCCCGCCTCCGCATCCTCGAAGAGGGAGTCCCAACCGTTTTCTGATCCGCCCACCCCCCCGCCGCCCGTCGAGCCCCATCGGCATGATCCGTTCCGGGGACTCGCCCCCCTCGGGCTAGGGTGTGCGTCGAGAATCCCCTTTCCATCATAAGGGGATCTGCTTTATTAGCTCTGGATTGCTGGATGAGCAGCTGGGTCAAAATCATCTTGTTCGCTGTGCTGGCCGCGGGGACCTGCGTGTTCGGTTTCTTTTTTCTCCGCAACTATGGCCAGCTGATGCGGGAGCGGGTCGATCTGGGCGCCGCCGATCCGACCGTCGAGCGCCAAGTCGATCACCAGCAGGCCAACCGCGCCACCCACCGGTTCTCCGAAGTGATGATCTTCGGCGGCCTTTTTTTCGTGTCGGTCGTCGGCCTCGGCATCCTGGTTGCCCACGAGGCCTCTCACCTGGTCGCCAACCGGTTCGGCCGCCTCCTCTATGGCGGCGAAGGCGAAAGCATCCGCAAAAGCGAATACGAGGAGGCCGAGGAGCTCTGGGCCAACGGCCAGCCCCTCGAGGCCGTTCAGCTCCTACGCGAATACCTCAAGAAACATCCCCGCGAGCAGCACGTCGCCCTCCGGATCGCCGAAATCTACGAGAAGGATCTCCACAATCCGCTGGCTGCCGCCCTCGAGTTCGAGGAGGTCCTCCGCCAAAAACTCGCCCCCGAACAGTGGGGCTGGACCGCCATCCACCTCTGCAACCTCTATACCCAGCACCTCGGCCAGCCCGACAAAGCCACCACACTCCTCCAGCGCATCGTCGCCGAATACGGCGATACCACCGCCGCCGCCAAAGCCCGCAAACGGCTCGGCATCCAAGACGAATCCACCCCCTCAACGCCATCCACGGATGACCCGGAGGATTCCTTTTTCGGCAAGGCTCGCAAAGCCAACCTCCAGCGATCCGGCGACCTCCAGGCTCACTTCGACCGCTTCCACCAAAACAACCCCCGCGGCCCCGCCCACGATTAACTCCCGCCCGCCCCTCGGCGCACCCGCGCCCCGCCCTCCCGCCCAAATGCCCGGCAAACTCCCCTTGGCACCACGCCGCACCTCTGGCAATATTGGATCATGATGGGTTATTCCACCTGCAATGTTGTCCGCGCTCGCCGCCCCTCGAGCTGCCAGCCCCCTGCCGCACCCCGTCTTCTGCCAATCCTCATTGCCGCCGCCCTCGCGTCCTTATCCCCATCCGGCCGCGCCCAGCTCGTCATCAACGAGGTCTGCTACGACAACTCCACCCTCGCCGACGAGACCGGCAACACCAGTTCGGATTGGATCGAGCTCTACAACGCCGGCTCCAGCGGCGTCAACGTCCTCAACTACGCCGTCGGCGACGCCAATCCCTACGAGGAATCCAAAGGCGTTCGGCTCCCCAGCTACACCATCCCGCCCGGCGGGTTCCTCGTCGTGTTCGCCAGCCCTGACCTCCCCGAGTATACCGCCTGGACCAGCGCGCCCAACACCGGCCTCATTCCTCCCAATTCCACATGGAGGCACCTGACGCCCTCCAGCGCTCCCCCCGCCACCTGGCGCGACCGCGTCTTTGACGATTCGGCCTGGCCGTCCGGCATCGCCCCCCTCGGCTACAACGATCGCACGCTCCACATGGATTGCGCCACCATTCTCGGCTACGGCGGCGATCCCACCAACCGTTACCCCGCCGCCTATTTCCGCAAAACATTCAAAGCCATCAACCCGTCCGTCATCACCGGCCTCGAGCTCAAAGCCCGGGCCAACGATGGCATGATCGTCTATCTCAATGGCAACGAGTGGTTCCGCCACAACATGCCGTCCGGCCCCGTCAGCCACGCCACCCCCGCCTCCATGAGCGTCCCCTCCACGTTGTGGACCACCAACCTGCTCCCCACCACCTGGCTCCTCCAAGGCGCCAACGTCCTCGCCGTCGAAGTCCATCAGGCCTCCCCATCCAGCGTCGACTTGATCCTCGATCTCATCCTCACCGCGCACATCCAGGAATCCGTTCCGGTCGTCCACGGCCAGTTCGGGCTCGGCAAGGACGGCGAGAATGTGCACCTCTTCCAAGGCAATCTCCAGCGCATCCACCGGTTCCTCGCTCCCGGATACGAGATCGGCGAAAACAAGTCCTACGGCCTTGCCGTCGACGGCGCCACCGCCTCCTCCAAGGTGTTCGAGAAGCCATCCCCCGGACTATCCAACGCCACCTATGACCAGAAATACTCGCCCACGCTGACCGCCCAGAAACCCGTCTTCTCGGTCCCGCCCGGGATCTACGCCGCCAGCCAAAATGTCGTCCTCACCACCCCCACCGCCGGCTACAAGATCTACTACACGCTCGATGGCAGCAGCCCCTGGGATTCAACCACCTTCGTCTACAGCGGCAGCCCGGTCGCTATCCAGGCCGCGAGCCCCGCCACCTCCGGCCTCGCGTGGATCCGCAACAACCCCGTCGAGATCGTTCAGTCCGTCCCCGACGCCAACTGGCAAGCCCCCATCGGCAGCATCCCCAAAGCCGTCGTCCTCCGCGCCATCGCCGTCTCCGCCGATAATCGTTTCTGCTCGCCCGAAACCCGCGGCACGTATTTCATCGGCCCCCAGTTCGCCAGCCGCCCCCTGCCCATCTTCTCGCTCATCACCGACATGACCAACCTCTTCGGCTTCACCTCCGGCATCTATGTCCCCGGCAAATGCTACGCCGATTCCGCCGAAGGCTACGGCTCCAACCGATGGGGCAAGCCCTATGCCAACTACCACCAGGACGATGGCCAGGTCTGGGAACGCCCCGTCCAGCTCGAGCTGTTCGAGACTTCGCAGACAACCGCCGCCTTCTCCCAGCTCCTCGGCCTCACCATGCACGGCGGAGGCACGCGCGCCATCCCCCAAAAAGCCCTCTACCTCCTCGCCCGCCTCGGCGAATACGGCGCCGATCAGGTCAGCTACCCCCTCTTCCCCGATGAGCCCCCCGCCAGCTATAAGCGATTCCTCCTCCGCAGCAGCGGCAACGACTGGTACGGCCCCGACTACGCCGGCATCGCCACCATGTTGAAAGACGCCGTCTTCCACCGCATGGTCCAAGGGCTCGATATCTCCGTCATGGCCTATCGCCCCGCCGTCGCCTACATCAACGGCGAATACTGGGGCATCCATAACGTGCGCGAAAGCTTCGACAAACACTACCTCGCCACCCGCTACGGGCTCAATTCCGATAACTGCGACCTTCTCATGCACGAGGAGGACCCCCTCGACAACGACAAGGTCCGAATCCACCGCATCGACGGCGACACCAACGCCGATGAGGAATACGAGGAGCTGATGGACTGGATCCAGGTCAACCCCCTCAGCATCCCCGCCCATTACCTCCAGCTCCAGGCCTCGATCGACGTCACCAATTACGCCGATTACATCGTCGCCGAGACTTTCTTTGCCAATACCGATTGGCCCATTAATAATTGCGATTTCTGGCGCGCCCACACCAACCAGACCGCCGCCTCCGGCAAATACGGCGACACGCGCTGGCGCTGGATGCTCTACGACCTCGATGTCGCCGGCGCCGAAGGCCCGAGCTTTGACATGTTCGAGTACCTTTCATCGAGCAAGATGACCGGCGGCCGCGAGCCCGGCTTCCTCATCAACCAGCTCTGGGCCAACATGGATTTCCGCAACCACTTCGTCACCCGCTACATGAACCTCCTCAACACGACCTTCCGGCCTGACCGCCTCGCCAGCATTGTCGCCCAGGCCGCAGATCTCATCGCGCCCGAAATCGAAAATCACTTCCGCCGCTGGGGCCGCCCGCACTCTCAGACCCAATGGCGCCAAGCCATCCAAAATGTCCTCGTCCAATACACCGCCACCCGCCACCAGGTCTCCTGGCAGCACCTCGATCAATTCTTCGCCCTCGGCGGCACCGGCACCCTCACCGTCCGTAATGACGATCCTGCCGGCACAGGCGGCCACTTCGCCGTCAACGCCATCTCGATCGACACCCCGACCGAAGGCGTCACCAACCGCGCCCTCTGGACCGGCACGTTCTTCCGCAGCCTGCCCATCCCGGTCCAGGCCATCCCTGACGCCGGCTATCGCTTCGATGGATGGGCGGGCACCGCCGTCACCAATCCAATGCCCAGCCTGTTCGTGGGAGAGGCTCCGATCACCCTTACCGCCCGATTCCGCCCCTCCTCCGCACCGGCCTATACCCCCACCGGCTATGAGCAATGGCAGGTCGCCAATTACAGCGATCTCGAGATCCTGGGCGGCGTTGCCGCTTCACCCAACGCCCCCTCCGGCTGCGCGGGCCTGAGCAACTTCCAGCTCTATGCCTTCGGCATGCACCGCAACGACGGCCTTACCGATCCCCAGCGCATCGCCCGCGCCTCTCTCGCGATCGAACATCGCACCAATACGCTCTGGATCAGCTACACGCGCCTCAACAGCAGCTTCACCGACGTGCGCTACACCCTCAAAACCGCCTCCCATCTCAACGCCCCCATTCCCTGGACCGACGCCGTTGTCGGCCAGGATCTCGATAGCCTCTCGATCACCAACGTCCTCGATCCCTCCACATGGCGCTGCCAGGTCCAGCTCGCCCCCCCCTCCGACAGCCACCCGCGCTTCTTCCAGCTCGAGGCCGCCCCGCAATAATCCACCCGCGCCGTCCCCACGCCTGCTAAAATCCGAATCGAGCATCGCCGCCGCCCGGGACCATCACCGGCCCCAGCCATATACATATACCTTGTCGCTCAAGTATAAAATCTCCGGCCGGCCGTCTACGTCCCAATCCGCCAGCATGACGTGGAATCCCGCAAATTCGTCGTTCACTCGAAATAGCTGGCGGCTCCCCTCGATCTTCAAGTCGCGCCCCAGCACCGTCAGACGGCCATCGTGATAGTTCCGCACCGATGGCGCCTCGTCCATCCGCCCGGGATTGTGACCGAATATCAGCTGCACCTGCTTCGAGCCGACGACCAACTCGCTTCGGCCATCCCCGTCGATATCCCCCGCCCCCGCCAGCCACATGTCCACCCAGTCGAATCGAACGGGAATCACCGGCGCCGCCTTCCGCAGCTGCAGCTTGGAATCCAGCCAATGAATCCGCCCCCTGCGATCCGCCGTCAGGATGTCCAGCTCGCCGTCGTCATCGGCGTCCACGGTCACCAGATTGAAAAGCCGAGTGCCCCCCGAATCGTAGCGCGCCATCTCCTGGCCCGCCGCATCCAATCTCACCACCCAGCCCACCTCCGAATACCCCTCTGCCCGCCGGTTCTCGTGGTCGCAGCTCACCAGGATCAGCACGTCCTGCCTCCCGTCTCGATCCAGATCCTGCACCTGAACCGCCGGCGCCGTGTATCGGTCCCCCGCTGCGTAACGCCAAAGAAGATCCCCATCGGCTGAAAATGCGTATACATAGCTGTACGCATCCTCCGATCCGTCAGGCGCGCACGCCCCATTGTCCACCGCCAGCGAGCTGCAAACGACCTCCCGCCGCCCATCCCCATCCAGATCCACCGTAACAAACCCGTCCAGCGCTCCCGCCACATCGAATGCCCATCGCATCCCCCCATCCCCGAAATCGTAGGCCTGCAGTTGCCTCGGCCAAGGACCTCTCGGACTGAAGTAGAAACCAAACACCTCCCCTGATCCGTCTCCCTCCAAATCCGCCATCCCGAACGGACACAAGTATCCCGAGCCCTCCCATCCCCCCGCGATCTCATCCAATCGCCCTCCGCATACAATCCGCCCGATCTCGGTCATGTAATCGTTGAGCACCGACAGATGCCAGCTCGAGGCGGTTCCCCAGCCCACCAGCGTCTCGCTCCGCCCATCCCCATTCACATCCGCCCTCATCCCCACACTGACCCACGTGGCCCCCTCCGGCGCCTTCCATCGCCGCAATAACTGCCCATCCACCGAATACACCCGCACCGTATCCTCCCCATACACGTAGAAATCAGGCTTGCCGTTATCCAAAAAATCGAGCGGCTTCGCTTTCGCCCAATCCTCGATCCCCGCCGCCTCCACCTCGTGCAGCAGCCTCAGCCGCGCCCCATCCAGCGCCAGCCAGGCCAGGGCTGCCGCCGCCCCCAGCGCCGCCGTCCCGATTCCCCACCAACGCAAGCCCGCCCTCCTCCCCGTCTGATCCGGCCTCCCTTGCCCTTGCGATGCCCACAAGGACTCAATTGGCTTTCCCTCGGCCAGCCGATCCAAATCCTCGACGACATACGACATGTGGGCGTAGCGGTCGCGCAGCTCCCGCGCCATCGCGCCCTCCACCACCCGGGCCAGCCCCTCCGCCACACCCGGATTCACCTCCCGAAGATTCGGCGGCGGCCCCGCCAGAATCCGCGCGATCACTTCTTCCGCTGCCTTTCCTTCATACGGCGGGCGCCCCGACAACAGCTCGTACAGAAGCGCCCCCATCGAGTAGATATCCGATCGGGTGTCCTCCTGGCGGCCTTGCGCCGCGAGCGGGGACAGGTACTGCGGCGTCCCCTCCCGCTGCAGTTGCCCCGCCTGCGTCAATGCGTCGTTCCATAACGTCCGAGCCAATCCAAAATCGCTCAGGAAAACTTGCCCGCCCTCCCCCGCCAGCACGTTGCTCGGCTTGATGTCCCGATGGATGATCCCCCGCTGGTGCGCATAGAGCAGCGCGCCCGCCAGCTGCCGCGCATAGCCCAACACTTCCTCCTGCCCCAGCGGCCCCCGGCGCCGGATCGCCTCCCCCAGATTGCCTCCCGCCACAAATGGCATCACCAAATACGCCCCATCATTGCTCTCCTCATACCCCAGCACCGGCAAGATGTTCGGATGCCTCATCTCACCCATGTGCCGCGCCTCCTTGATGAAATAGGATCGAGCCCGCATGTTCCCCGCCAGCTCGGGCCGAAGCACTTTAATGGCCACTGTCTGGCCTGTCCCGATATCCCGCGCCAGGTACACCCGCCCCATGCCACCCTTGCCCAACAGCCGCCGCAGCTCATATCGACCCAACACGCCCGCTTGCCCCGGATGGAAGGGCGTGCCCAGATCGCCGCCCTCCTCCTTCCCTGCCGGCAAGGAGTCGCTCACCGAACACGGCAGTCGATCCGCCGCCTCCCCGCGGCCTGGGTCCGATTTCATGGATCGTCCGTCGCTGCTACCCGGGAGGCCACCCCATCGCGCGCCCCCCCAACACATGACAGTGCAGATGTGGCACCGATTCCCCCCCGTCCCTGCCGTTGTTCAACACCAGCCGATAGCCCGAATCCTCCAACCCCAGGCTCGCTGCCACCTGCGCCGCCTTCAGCAGCAAATGCCCCAGGATCTCCCGGTCGCCCGGCGCCGCATCCGCAATCCGCGAGATGGGTTTCTTCGGCACCACCAGAACGTGCACCGGCGCTTGGGGATGAACATCCCGAAACGCCAATACCATGTCGTCCTCGTACACAATGTCAGCCGGCAGCTCCCGTGCCGCAATCTTCTCGAATAACGTTCTTCCCATCGGCTCCTCCGGATCCGCTGCAGGCCTTGGCCCCAGCCGGCTGGCTCCGCTCCCCCTCGCCCCTATCGAAGCACGACCGTCGTGGCCTGCCCCCCGACCTCCGCCCGGAGCGATTGGCGCACAAACACCACAATCTGATCGTGAAGCGCCTGGCACCGCCGGTCCCAGCGCCGAGCCCCCGCCAGCAGCTTGACGCATCCCCGCAATCCCTTCAGCCGTATCATCGCCCCTTGCCGGCCAGCCTGCTCGCGAAGCAGTTCTCGCAGCCGCCGAAAGAACGCCAGCTCGTAGCCCTCCCCAGCCTCGAGCGCCAGTATCCGCAAATCCGCCTCCACCGCCTCACCCGCACCAACCCCCTCCTCCGATCCGCGAATGCTCACCCCCAGGGAACGCAACGTCTTCTCCAGTATCTCCGCGAACTCCCCCACCGTCACCAGTTGCCTTCCCAGTTCATGACGAAAATAATGAAGCACCGCCTGCGCCGCGTTCTGCACCACCTCCGAATCCAATCCCTCGCTCTCCGTCCCGATCAACTCCACCACCACCGACTTCGCCGAACACGGGATCGTCTGGCCATTCGCCATCTGGAAATACAAACAATCCGTCTGCAGTTGAATCATGTCCCACCCTCCAGCTTCCGAACCTCGCTCACAAACTCGGTCGCCTCCTGAAACCGACGATACACGCTCGCGAACCGAACATAGGCGACCTCATCCAGATCCCTCAACGCCCGCATCACGCGCTCGCCCAGGTCGGTCCACGGAACCTCATGGTCGTACATCTCATTGACCTCGTTCATGATCCGATCCACGATCCCCTCGATCACCTGATTCCCCACCGGTCGCTTCTGGCATGCCTTCTTCAAGCCCGCCATCAGCTTCTCCCGGGAAAACGCCTCCCGCCGCCCATCCCGCTTGATCACCATCAGCCCTTCTTTCTCGATCTCTTCATACGTCGTGAACCGGAAGGAACAACCCAGACACTCCCTTCGCCGCCGAATAGTCGCCCCCTCGCGCGATGCACGCGAGTCGATCACCTTGTCTTCCACCGCACCGCATTTGGGGCATCGCATATCGCCGGACTACTGCAGAATGTAGTTTCCACCTGGTACCACACAAAAGGTTGTGGTGTCAAGCCTCGGATCATTTCACCCAGGGCTGTTGCGCCTTCGCGACCAAAATGTCCGGATCGAGGAATACGTCGAAATATCCTGAATGAGCCTGAAGATCAACACGTTGCGAATCAGAAAAACACATTTCTGGACGGGCCAAATGTCCGGATTATTCGGATATGTCCGGATCTCAGTTCCAATCGTAACCATTTGGTGTCCAACAATAGGAAGCATGCCCCGGACATTTAGCCCGCGAAGATGTGGAGGCGGACATCGGACATGGTTTTTGGCCGTTTTTGGCCTACCCATTGAAATTGAGGGGATGGATTTCCTGGCATACAACGCTGGCGCAAAGCCGTTGAAACCCCTCTGCATCGGCCCTGCGGGCATCATTCCGCCTCACCTATATAGTATATGGATGGCGCGGCCGCCGGTGGCCGCGCCCTGCACGCCACGCGCTCGATCCACGCGGCGGCCCGGGGCCCAGCGCCAGGCGATGGCCGGCCGGGATCACATCGGCCGCGGCCGCCGGCTAGGCGCGCCAGCTGGCCGTGCCGGCCGGAAGATCACGCGGCGCGAGCCGGACGCCAGGCGCTCGATCCGCAATGGCGGCCCGGGGCCCAGCGCCAGGCGATGGCCGGCCGGGATCACATCGGCCCCGACCGCCGGCGAGGCGCGCCAGCTGGCCGCGCGGCCCCCCCGGGGCTCGATGGCCTGGTCACGCCGCGCCGGCCGGAAGATCACGCGGCGCGAGCCGGACGCCAGGCGCTCGATCCGCAATGGCGGCCCGGGGCCCAGCGCCAGGCGCTGGCCAGCCGGGATCACATCGGCCGTGGCCGCCGGCGAGGCCCATCAGCTGGCCGCGCGGCCCCCCCGGGGCTCGATAGCCTAGTCACGCCGCGCCGGCCGTAAGATCACGCGGCGCGAGCCGGACGCCAGGCGCTCGATCCGCAATGGCGGCCCGGGGCCCAGCGCCAGGCGATGGGCCAGCCGGGATCACATCGGCCGCGGCCGCCGGCGAGGCGCGCCAGCTGGCCGCGCGGCCCCCCCGGGGCTCGATGGCCTGGTCACGCCGCGCCGGCCGGACGCCAGGTGCGCTACTTGTTTTGCGATGGATGAGGAGGATCGGGTGGGAAATGGACCTTCACCGTTTCGATTTCATCGATCAAAGCCCATGATGTTTTGGAAGGATCAGTTGTCTTCCGAATAAAATGGGCTGCGGAGTGTACCATGAAATCCACGAAGTCCTTGAAGTTTTCGTTGGGAACGGTCTCAAGCCAATACTCCGTCTGCGCCCGCAGTAGTTGCCTCGATTTCTCTACAGCACGCGGATTCAGAGCCGGTTTCTGTTTGCCGGCAGCGATGACCGCCTGCCGATAGTGCTGCTCCCATGCCGCGGAAAATCGCAGTCGAGGAGGTAAATGATAAGCGATCCCAGGATTGTCGCAGGTTGCTGCATGGCTGCCTGCGCCTGTCGCTAACCAGGTAAGATCGACACAAAATTCTGAACAAAACCTCACAGCAACAGCGTGTCGCAATGGAGCTCGGCCTGCCTCCCAGGCTGCCAGCGCCTCCTGTGTGACGCCAATCCTCGATGCAACCTCACTCCGCGTCATCTTCAGCACAGCCCTCGCCTTCTTCAGGCGATGACAGATTGCACGTTCATTTTCGGGCATATACCGGCCGCCTGGTTTCATCAGGCCGATCCTACGGGAAAGGGCCGTTTCAGTCAAAACTTGACCGATCAAGTGTCTGCCGGCACCGGATTTGCCAGTCGAATCGCATTAGCAGGCCAAAACAGCCGGAAAAGCACGCATTGACGAACCCGAAAATAGGGCTTGCCATAATCGTAATATTACTGTAATTTTACAGCCATGAAAGAGCAGATCGTGGAAAAACCAAGGTGCCACTGGGTTTATCGTGGGCTTTCACGCGACGCGCGCGCCCTGGATGTCAACATCCGCACGCTGCGCCGCGCCTTGACCGGTGAATGGAAGTTGCCCGGGCTCGTCCGGCGGTACGAAGCCATGAAAATCTCGCAAAACGCAGAAAATAACAACCCCAAGGAGGGATAATGAAAGTCAACCAGGTATTGCTCAACCAGATCGCAGAGGTCCGAAAGACCCAGTCGATCATCGATGGCCTCACCGCCGAGCTGGCCGACCTTGGCCGGCAGAAGGACCAGCTCGCGGCCGAGGGCGCAACCGACGATTCCGCGCTCGCCAAGTACCAGGCCGCGCTAGCCAAGCAGGCATTGCTGCCGAGACACTTGGCCGATCTAACGCAACGAAATAATTTACTCCGGTTGTCAATCGCCGGCGAGCTGTCCGCTGAGCAGAGGAAATTCACCCAGGCAATCAAACGGGAGCGGGAACAATATCTGGCGGTCGTGGAAAGTGGGCTAAAACCCCTCATGATTGACCGGTCCGGTCGGGCCGATGTGGACAGCCATGTCAAGGAAGTCATTTGTAGAACGCCATGGCCATTGCTCCAGGATTACCGGCGATTGTCCGAATCGGCGTATATGCGTCAAGCGCCTCCGGACATGAGAGCCGAGGACCATGCTCAAGCCTTCATGGATTGGCGTGAAACGGTGCTGCAAACCTACCCGGAGCTGGCTTGACATGTCTGCCACCCTACGCCGCGGGATCTCCGCCGAGGTCCGCGTTTTGGACAGCAACAACGGAGTCTGCGAGTACGTTGCAAGCGACCAGTCGATCGATACGTATAAAGAGGTCATCGCCGCAGGAGGCTGGCGGTTCAACCGATTCGAGCGGAACGCGCCCCTTGTTGATTCGCACCGATATGACAGCATCGAGACGGTGCTAGGGAAGGTGATCGATGCGCGAGTGTCCGGCGGACAGCTCAGAGAGATGGTTCAATGGGCAGTTGACGTCCCCAACAATCGCCTGGCCCAACTCGGTTGGGAGATGACCAAAGCCGGCTTTTTGAAAGCCGTGAGCGTGGGTTTCGTCCCGGTGCGCACCCTGTCCCGCAGCAGCTCGAACGAGATTGAATTCCAGCGCAAATTGGTCGAACTCGGCCTACCGGCAGATTCGGATGCCCGAACGATCTACCTCGAACAGGAGCAAATCGAACTCTCGGCAGTGGTGATCGGGGCCAATAGCAACGCTTTGCTCTGTGCGCGAAATGCCAAGGTAATCGATGACGGCGACCTGGATTTCCTCTTCGCAAAGCGATCCGTCCAGCGGTCTCACGGCCATGTCAGAAGCACAGCCGATCCCATCGAGCGGATGATTTGCAAACTGCGCACTCGCCTCAAACTGCGCGGAATGTTGCATACCAGATAACCGGTATGCTGTTAGTGACAGAGCCAGAACCAAAACACACAGAACAATGAACACAACTACCGAAACCGCGATGCCTGCCGAAATGGAGGCCTCGCCAACTGAAACGCCGGCCGCGAGCATCGGGCCGAGCGGTGATAAAATCCGGATCCGGCTACCAGGCATTGCCGGGTCGGTGGAATATAGGGAACACGACCTATTGGTCTTCCTATCGGATGTCATCACGAATTCGCTCCGGCCGGCTATCCGCCGGGCGCTGGACGATCACGGTGAAGGCTGGGGCCGGGCGGACCTGATCCACACTGTGGTCATTGCACAGACCGTAAATGAAATGTATCCGCGCCAGGAACCAGACGGTGATCTGAGGGATTGGGAAATGCTGGCTGGAGGCGCTGTTCCGGTGACTAATCAGCGCGGTGATCGGGACTTTTTCTGGGCTCGGACGCTTGAGGAAGAGCGGGAGGCCATCAAGGCATTCAAAGGCTGATCTGTGACCCTGCGATACGTCATTCCATCTGAGGACGAACCCGCCGGCCGACTGTGGCCGGCGGGAACGCGGAACTGGCATCTGGTCGCACTGATCTGCCTGCTGAAAGTAGGAACGGTTTTGCTGCTGGTCGCCACGGCGTTGGTCCGATTATTCAAATGGATTGTCTTTAAGGAGGTTCCACATGCTCGGATTTGATTTCCTCATCAAGATCATGGCCGATGGCCGCGGGGCCGCCGTAGAGGCCGATCGAGTGGCGAGCGCTGTCGGCAGAATTAATACAGCGGCATCCAAGACCTCTACCACGCTGGCCAGCCTTGGCCGGTTGTTGGGTGGCATTGCAATCATCCAAGTCATCTCACGTATAACAAGGGAAGCCATGTCCAACGCGGATGCTTTGAAGGATATGGCCGACCGGACTGGCATTTCGGTGGAATCACTCCAGGAGCTGAAATACGCCGCCGAGACCAGCGGGACCTCTATCGAGGCATTCGCAACCGCCCTCCGGATGCTTGCGGTCGCGCAGTCCGAGGCCCTCGGTGGATCGACTCCGAGGCTGGATGCGTTCGAGCGCCTGGGCGTAAGCCTCGAAGATCTGAAATCCAAAAATCCAGAGGGGCTACTGCGCCAGATCAGCCGCGCCATGTCGGGCGGCGCTACGACGAGCCAAACGATAGCTGATGCCTTGGAAGTGATGGGCCGCAGCGCAGACCAGATCCTGCCCGCGATGCGGTCGAACATCGATTTGCTGGCTGATGCGGCTTGTAAAGCCGGTGTCGTGATCAAAGAAGACGTTGTGAATCGGTTGGCCGCTGGCAACGAGCAATGGGAGATACTGATGCAGCAGGTCAAAGCCCAGACAGCCGAGATAGTCAGCCCGCTGGTCGTCGGCGTCGATGCGCTCAGGACCATGGTGAAAAATATCCCAGTGCTTGCCAAATACGCATACCATGCCATTGGTCGAAACGCCAACGAGGCGGCTGCCGCCAAGGTCCAGTACTACGAGAACTGGGCGAGCGTCTATGATCGCTATTACGGCAAGCCAGGCGGGTCATCCGCAATACCGATCGCGCCTCCAGTCGAAGGCTCCCAAACGTCTGCCAACGAAGCAGCATCTGTAGCCGCAGCAGCCGCAAAGGCTGCCGTCGAAGGGGTCTCATCGGGCGCTCCCCCTCCAGCTGTTGATGCCCTGGCGAGGATCGGTCTCTATCGGGGCGGGGGGGAAAGCGCGCAGGTAAGTGAGCTGCGCCGCGCATCACAGATACAGCAAGCGCAGTTGGTCGAACTGCGCCAAGTCAACCGCAATCTCACCACCGAATAGCCATGCTGGGAGCAACGATCAGACTTGCACGCGAGCGGGCTGGCATCTCGGTCGAGGACCTAGCCAGCCAACTAAACTACTCGCCGAGCACCCTTTATCAGGTAGAAGCCGGCCGATACCGCCCTGGCCGGCCGTTGCTCGCTCGCCTGGTTTCGACCTTCAAATTTAGTCCGGACGAGCTCAACGAGATCAACAGCACCCTCCATTCTGTGACCCGCAGGTCGAAACCAGACCGCCGCTGCAAGCAGGTGCGCGGCGATGTAATCACGTTCGCCAATGCGGCTAGAATATTGGACTGCGACCGGTGGAGGATTCAAGAGCTGGTTCAGGCTGGCGATCTGAGAGTGGTCGATATCCGGAGGTCGGGCGCTAAACGCCGTGTCTGGCGCATTCCGTGGTCGTCCATCTACGAATTTGTTAGCAGCCGAACCCTAGACCTTCCTGCCCAAACCGCAGAATTTGCTCGATATGGATCGCGCTGCAACTCCAACTAACCGATTGATGGAGACACGCCACCTGCCTGCGCTATTGCGCGGGATATCGCAGGCAGGCCGGCTGGTCTCGGAGGCCGCAGATCGGATCCGGCACGCGTTGCAGGTTGTAACCAGGGGGTATATCGGAACCACCAGCGCATTCGCCGCATGCCACGATGGCAGCCAGCCGGTTCGCTTAGCCAAACCCTATGCGGAGAGTGTTTGGGTAATGGCCGCGATCCGGCGCGTCTCATTGCCCATCCAGGCCGTTCCGCTGGCCTTTGTCGATCGCGATGCAGGTGATCCGATCGAAGATCCGGAGATGGGGTCTTGGTGGCAATCGCCCGTGTCCAACGCACCCGGCAAAGAATGGGTCGAGGCGGCCGTCGGCTGGCTCAAGCTCGCCGGCGAATTCTTCTTGGTGCTAGACGACACGTGGGCCCAGCCGGAGGCGCGCCCGGCTACCCGATCCAAGCTCGTTCTGGCTAGACCGGACCGGATGAATTCCGCGGTGAATTCCGGGGAGGTTGTGGGCTGGGAATTCACCGATGGCGCAGGGGATCAACATTTGCTCACCATCGACCAGGTTGTCCACTGCCGGCTGTGGAATCCGTATTCGACTGCCCGGGGCCAATCCGAATACGAATGCGCGCGGCTGGCGGTCGAAAGCGATTGGCTGGCTGGCCGGTATGCCAGAAACCTGGCCGTCGCCAACGGTGATCGTGGAATCCACATCATCGCCCGGACCGGCCTCACCGATGAGCAGCGCCACCAGATCGTGGCGCAACTGCGGGAGAAACGCGCTGCCGCACAGAGGGGCGAATTCAAGCCGGTGTTTCTCGCGGGGGACATTCGGATCGAGAATCCATCCGTCCAGGCGGTTGACGCCGCATTCCTGGCCCAGAGGGCGGCATGCCGCCGCGAGATTTTCACCGCTTTTGGTGTGCCCCAGAGCTTTTGCGAGGTGAAGGCCGACTATGCAACCGGGGCCGAATCGGATCGACTGTCCCTGATCGAAGACACCTGCAAACCGCTGGGCGCGCGGATCTGCTCGGCTATCGGATCGATTGCCAGCCGGATGGCCGGCCGGCCGATCAAAGCTTTTTTCGACTGGGACGATCACAGCGTCATGCAGTCGGTCCGGCGCGGCAGGTTCGACGCTGCCGCTAAACTGTGGTCGGCCGGGACCCCGCTGGAGGTTATTAGCCGCCAAATGGACCTCGCCCTGCCCGAATTCCCTGGATGGGACCGCAGTTATCTGCCCATCAGTGTAAAACCAGCCCGGGGCAGGGGTGTCGGCCGGCAGACTACCGGCCTAAACGCCACCAGGACGCGCCGGGAACGCCCGGCCGCCTCCGCATACCACCCGGCCACCCAAAATCAAAATGCAAAAGGATCCCGGCGTTTTGCACAAGGTTTGCGGGGCCCTAGTCGAGCCTTTGCACCCCGCGAAATCGGCTCTTTCATCGAAAAGCCATGATCGAGGAAGCAAAATCACCGATTTTCACGTGCTGGCAGATCGCTTCGGCACTATCGATTACACCACGCCATGCCCGCCGGCTGCTTCAGGACGTTCCGCAAGCCGGCCTGGTGGAATTCCACGGGAAGCCGGTTCCGGGTTTTCGGGTTGATGCAATGCCCGGCAGAATCCGCGAGGCGCTCGCCGCCAAGGCTGAGCGGCTGGGGTTCCGATCCACCGAAGCCTTCCTTTCATTCGACCGTCCCCGATGGGTTCCGGACGTGCCGATGGCGGATCTGGACCAGTCATGCATCGACAAGGCAAACAAATTGCAGAGGGCGATGGGGCCAACCCTGGCCAGGATGGATGATCCTGGCTTGTCCGCCGCCGAGCTGGAATCTGCCGGTTGCGGCGATTTTGCCCGTGAGTTCGGCTATTCGATCACCCCGCGCCACTGGCGGGCATTGTGGCGTCGAACGCTCGCCCGTGATCGTGGGCGGTTCGAGTGGGGCCGGATGGAAATCTACCTGCCTGACCGGCTCGTCAGGAAAATTGCCGCCGCTGCGCGGCCGTCGGTTTCGGACGCTTGCACATTCGCGCCGATCCTGTCGGTGATCGCGACATTCAAAGACCAGGCGCACCCCACCCGCCGGGAGCGCGATTACCTATGGCTGATGTCTTTCGAGTTCCTGGAGGACCAGATGGCCGCGGGGACTCCGGAGAAGCAGACCCGCATTTCGCTGATCGATTTCCTGGCCAAGCATGCGCCCTACCTGGCCTCCGACCGTGAGGCGCTGCGCCGGAATTTCCAGCGGAAATACGATGCGTGGCAGAAGTCAGGCCGAAGCGTCACAGCCGTGATTGACGGCCGGGCGGATCGCGCCGAGTGGAAACCCTCAGAGGAAGCCGTTGACCAGATCACCGCACACGCCGTCCTGGAATGCGGAGGGCGGGTCGGCCAGGCGTGGCGCGAGCTCCGGCGGGACCAAGCGCTGCCCGAAGAGCTGGCGGATCGGTTTATTGACAACCCAGCATCGAAATCCTACGTGCCGCAATCGATCCGCCGCGTTGTCGGGCCCGACGCGAAGCGCTTGAAAAATATCCATCACGGGCCTCGATGCCACCAGCTCGGCGGCGCTTACATCGATCGCGACTGGAGCAGCGTGCATTCCGGGGACTGGTATCAGGCCGACGATCTGACCGCGCCGGTGTATTTCTGGCAAATGGACTCGAACGGCGCGCCAGCGCTGATCCGTGGGCAAGTCCTGGTCATGATCGACCTGCGGAGCACTTACATTCTGAATGTGGCCCTGATCCCGGAACGAAATTACAACGCGCGCGCGATCCGCACGCAGATCACGCGGACCTGCGATGAGCATGGGATGCCGCGTAAGGGATTCTATTTCGAGGGCGGCATTTGGAAAAAAAGCCGCATTTTGAAAGGCGTGGAAGGAGATGCGCTTTCATGGGCTGAAACCGAGCTTGGCTTGCGGGAGTTCGGTTTGCAGTTCATCCACGCCAGGCTGCCACGCGCAAAGCCGGTTGAAAGGGTCATTGGCGCGATTCAAAACCTCATGGAAGGCTTGCCGGGGTACGTCGGGCGAAACGAGCAGATCGAGAAATTCGAGGGGGTCCAGAAGCTGATCCTGGCCGCATCGCGGGGCAAAGAGGACCCGCGCCAGCATTTTATGTCGGCGGATGGATGGATGGACAAGCTCGATGGGATCTGCCGCGAATACAACTCGGATCCGCAGGACGGCAAACTGGATGGACTTAGCCCCGAGGATGCATTCCACCAGTTCAACGATCTGAGCAATCCGCAGACCCGGCTCGATGCATCAGTGAGGTATCTGCTGGCCCATCACAAGCGGCCGGTGAAGGTCCACGCCAGCGGGATCAAGTTGCAGTTCGGGAAACAAACCTACCGTTACATGAGCAATGAAACGGGGCCACTGGTTGGCGAAACGGTCCTGGCATGGTTCGACCCAGGCGAGCCAGATTCAATCGTGATCACCGACATGAAACGCAAGAACCCGATCACCATCGAACGTATTGTCAGTGTCCCCGCTGTGTCACTGGATGACGCCGGAAACGATCTGCTGAGCAAGGCAATGGAGACCATTGCCGATCACCAGCGGCACGCGATTGTCAGGTATCGCAGCCTGAAATCGAAATACAGCCGGCCGTTCCGCGCGAACGTGGTCGATCGGCAGACGGTTGAATTTGGCCAGGAAATAGCGCGGCAGAAGAAGCAGATCGCCATTGCGGATCGCCAGGAAAGTTCGCGGGCCCGCTGGATCGAACGTAAGGCTGGCGAGGCCGACGTGCCGTTGTCGATCATCCCCGGGCGCGATTCGGAAACAGAAAGCGCATTGGAGGAGCTGAACCGCCTGCGGGCCAAGCACCGATCGGGAGAGATTTTGGATGGCGCTGCCGCCAACCATGAAGAAGCTGAATGAACAACACACAACACGAAACACACACTATGAGCTGTCAAATTGGCTGTGAATTCTCCCAGAAATATCTCTGCCCTCGTTCCATGAACAATGACGAACGGACCACGTTCTTAAAGGAGCTTGCCCAGATATTTGCGTGTTATCGGACTTTTGGCGTCAATCGTCCGCGCGCCAATCCGCAATCATACTGCAACTCCCATGAGTGCATCCTTGGCAAAACTGGTTATTGCTTGGTGCGTCGCACTAAAAGAGACCTGGGGGACGCGGTTTTCAATCTTGAGCACGCTTTGCACTGCTTTGCCAAGCCCCCATTGAGACGGAGGAAGAACCAGCCAGGATTCATCCGAAACGTGAACTGATCGTGAATAGCCCATACCAAATTTGCCTATGCTACATCGAAAAACGGCCAGCTCGCCGGCGGTTTGCATTTGAGGCGGTCCGCGTTTTGCGGATCCGGACCCGCCGGAGCAATCGGCTGAGATGGCCGGCGATCTGGCGCAATCGCGCAAACCAGTTCGAGTTCATTCCTAACCAAAGGCCATCATGAGGACCCAGCGCCACGCGAGCATCGAAGCAAGTCAGGAACGCTATTTGTCCGCCCCCGAGTATCGAATATCCCGGCCGATTTCGGCCACGGCGGCCGTGGCGAAGGCCGAGCTACTCGGGACCATCAAGCAGCGTGATCTGATACTTTTTTTGCAGGGGCTGTCCTTGCGCCCCGGTGGCGTGAAACGATTGGCTGCGGAAATCAAACCATGCTTGCGCCCGCGCCGAACCCCGATAATGCACCAGAGGATCGACCTTGGTTTCGGGAGCTATGACCTTTCGGGTTTGGATCCACGGTGTCCGCAAGCGCTCGATCAATTCCTGGTCGATCTGTGTATCAATCCCAAAATGCTCTTCGGGACCTCCACCGACGAGGACTTGGCTAACCATGTCATGCGTGAGCAGTTCATTGTGCAATCGGACGGGACACGGGAAGGCGATTTCTTCCCGGCTGTCTTGGAAACCGCTGAAGACGTGATCGGCGATCTGTATCGGTTCCAAGCTGATTACGTCTCGAAGGCCACCCAGAGTCTCACCATGACCAGCATCGGCCGCCAGGTCTGCGATGCGCTCGACTGCTACCTTTTTAAGCAGTGCGATAAGCGGATGCTTGTGGTCCAGGGCAACGCCCAGATTGGGAAAACCACTGCGGCACATGCCTGGTGTCAGCAGCACATTGGCCAGGCGCGCTACGTGACGCTGAGCGGGATTCTGAGCCGGACGGTGTTCTTCCGGAGCCTTTCGGATGCGTTTGGCGTCGCGGGAGGCATGGCTTACAACTCCACCCAAATGCAAGACCTGTTGGAGCGTTTGTTGCCAAGGATGGGGCTCATGCTGGTGATCGATGAAGCCCACTACCTTTGGCCGCAGAGCGAGCGAGTGAATGGCCCCCCACTACTGATCAACTGGCTCGACACCGCTCTCGTCAACCAGGGGGTCCGGGTGGCGCTGGTGACGACACCGCAGTTTGCCCACCGGCGGCGCATGGTCGAATCCCAGACCGGATGGACCTCCGAGCAGTTGGCCGGCAGGATCAAGCGCTATTTGCCGCTGCCTCTCGTGCCGACCAAACTCGACCTCGAAAAGGTGGCCCGGAGGTTGCTGCCGGATGCGGACCCCGACGCCATAAAGCACATGGTGGCATACGCCATCGTTACCAAGCGATACATGCCAAGCGTGGTCGATACCGCCGACGACGCGCGGATGATTGCTGGCCAGGAGGGCCGGTCCAGGATCCTGTTCAAGGACGTGGAGCGCGCCATCAAGTATTACCGGGAGCCAAGCGACCAGGCGCAAGCCCGGGCATTCGATCGGGACCTGGATCAGGCCAGGACGCGCCCCGGAAAGCGGTCTGCAAGCGTTTTGCAGCCCGCCGGAAACGGCGTTGCATTCACCACTAGCCGGCGCGCCAGCGGCCTCCCTGTTGAGCCTGCCCGGCCATCGGACGAATTTGCGGGCTCGGCGCAGCCCACGGGCCGCCTTGAGCGCGCCAGTAAGGATCAGCTTGGCGTGTCCATTGGCGGCCCAGAATTTACACCAGAGCCCGTCGAAAACGGGCTGCGGCGGATCGGCCAGCGGCCGCCCTCACGCCAAACCGTAGAGGCCGGCGTGGGCGGCTGCTGACGGATCCGAAACCCATTTTTGAGAACCCGGGAAACCGGAGCTCATTTTCTTGTACGGATTTTTTGGAACTTTGGAACTTTCAATCCGGACATTTATCCCGCAAAGGTACACTGTGGGCGCATCTCAGTTTCTTGCAGGGTTGAAGGCGGTGTGAGGGAACAGGAGGTGCCAGCGGCCGTTGCGCCAGAAGGTTTCGAGACACAGCAGGGCTTCGTCA
>Ga0209507_1000829_pt1 | contig 28549 bp, 26 predicted proteins | sample AD_UKC028_MetaG_FD_184414 | JGI IMG/M metagenome (GOLD analysis project Ga0209507, IMG submission 184414) | Active sludge microbial communities of municipal wastewater-treating anaerobic digesters from USA - AD_UKC028_MetaG (SPAdes) (version 2) | ecosystem: Engineered > Bioreactor > Anaerobic >...
CGCCGGTCTCGCCGGGGTTTACGATAAGGCACGTCTTGACCGTCTTAATATCGGTCTTATGCGTGTGGCCGTGTATCAACAGGTGGACCTCCTGCCTGTCTATCATCCCGAGGAGATCCTGCACGTCCTCTATCTCGTGCGTTACTATCATCCTGATATTGGAAAGGTCGTACCTGTACGGGTGGTCGACGATCATCCCGTTGGATTTCATCGAGAGCGCCTTCTTGTCGCCGTCGTTGTTGCCGAACACTCCGAGCCATTTGCATTTAAGCTTTTCGAGCGGCGTGACCGCGAAAGGCGCGCAGAAATCTCCGGCGTGCACGACAAGGCTGCATCCCTCGGCGTTGAAGGCGTCCACCGCCTTCTTTACCATCGGGACGTTATCATGGGAATCCGACATTACGCCTATCTTCATCTGTGTTCCTCCTGTTGTCTCGTATTCTACCTGAGCATTATCACCGAAAGCATGCGGCCCGCGGCGTCCTTCTCTTTCCTGTACGAGAAGTACTCCGCGTTCCTGCAGGACGTGCATATGCCGCAATCATAAATGTTCTTCGATGCGACGCCCGCCGCGAGCAGTTGCTCCGCGTTCTCTCCGGCTATGTCAAAAAAATGCTTATGCGCCATTTTAACAACTGAATCCGGAAAATGCACCAGAAATTCCGTGTTGACCTCGTAACAGCACTGCCTCAGCGCCGGACCGAAGCTTATCACGAGTTTCGACGGGTCGGACTTATACTCCGAAACCATCATCCGCACGACGGCGGGCGATATCCCCTCTTTCGTGCTTCGCCATCCCGCGTGCGCGATGCCTATCGCCCCGCGCTCCGGGTCGTGGAAGAATACCGGCAGGCAATCCGCGGTCCTGACCGAGAGCGCTGTGCCTTTCACGTCCGTCACGGCCGCGTCAGCGCCCGGGATCTCCGCGGAAAGGCCCGTCTTGCCGGTGACTTTCACCACCGTGCCTGCGTGGACCTGCTGCAAACGCGCGAGCCGGCCTTCCTTGATGCCGAACTTCTTTAAAAATTCCCCGTGGGGCATCGTCCTGTCCGAGGTCGCCTGCACTATCATCAGAACGGCACCCCCGCGCCGAAATGGAACCTGCCTTCGCGTTTCTCTTTATTCTTGTTCAGCGGATAACCGTAATCAAGCCGCGCGACAAACCACTTCGCCCTGAACCTTATGCCCGCGCCGACTGAGTTTTGCAGGTCCTTCGGTATCTTAACGTCATTAAGGTGCTCCCAGTTGCCGCCGACATCGTAGAAGATCGCTCCGTTGAACCATTTATATATCGGGAACCTCGTCTCGATATTTCCCAGCACCATCACGTCGCCCCATAGCGGGAGATTGTTCTCGTCGCGGGGGCCTATCGAGCGCGACTTATACCCGCGGACCGTGTTCTCGCCGCCGAGCGTGAACCTCTCGAAGAACGGCACGTCCGTGGATTCGCCGTAATTGTCCATCCAGCCCGCCTTGCCCCTGAAGACGAGCGTAATTTTCGGGTAAGGCGTCGAGATATACCACCTGCCCTCCCCGACAGCCCTGAGGAAATTATACCCGCCGCCGAACGCCTTCGATGACACGCCGAACGACCCGCGGTAGTACGAGCCGTCGACGGGATAGAGTATATCGTCGAGCGTGTTGCGCTCCCACGTCAGCGCCAGCGTCGAAACGTTCGTCCTGCCGGTGTGGCGCTTGAAATCCTCCGGCGCCCATTCAGCGATGTCGTGGACCTTGACCGTCTCAAATGTGTATTTGAGGAAACCGTGCGTGTTCTCTGTCAGGCGCGTTCCGTATATGAGGTTGCCGCCGAAGCCCTTCATCTTATACCGGCCGTCGTCCGAGGCGCGCCCGAACACCTCGCTGCCCCCGAACTGGTCGGTGCCGAAAAGGTTCTTTGCGATAATGCCGGCCTTTCCGCCCCTGTGCCCGCCGCCGGAATGCCCCTGCACGTCGAATTCTACCCTGTTCGGCAACATGCCGTGCGACCTGAACACGAACGACTGTATCGGGACGTCCGGGTAATACGCGAGGCCTATATCCTTCGCCTTCTCCCTGTCGATGAACTCAGCATAGAAGAACTGGTAGGTCTTCGTCTTGACGTAGCCCATCTCGAAGAACGACACGAAATGCCCCGTCGGTATCCATATAAGTTTCGGCTTTCCGAGCGCGTGCCAGAGTTTCAGCGTGTTCGCGCGCGGTATGCTCGTGTCGAAATTCGCGTTCATCATCAATACCGGCCTGCCCTTGACCTTGTCCGCGAAAGTAAGCGGGTCTATGAGCCGGACCTTCGCGTCGAGCTCTTCCGCGGAAGTTATGCCTTCCTCTTCAAGGCGTTCCCTGAAGAGCTGTGTCGCGAAACCGTTCCATATTATCTCACCCATCCCGCCGCCGCCGAGCAGTATGACCATCGCGCGGACCCTGTCGTCGACGCCGGCGAGCACCGGCACCGCGATACCGCCCAAACTTATGCCCATAGCGCCGATCTTTTCCTTGTCGGCGCGAGGCCTCGTCTCTATCCAGTCGATGCTGCGGCGCGCCTCGATGACTATCTGCCTGAAGAGCTGCATGATCGCTTCTTCGCCGTTCTGTTTCAGGTTCTCGGCGAGCCATTTCCTGCCGAAGCTGTAATCCTTCTGGTACGCGGTCTGGACCAGCATCACGCCGATCCCGCTCGAGGCGAGCGAGCGGCAGAACTCGCCTTCTATCTGCGGTATGCCGCCGGCGATATGGCTCAGGAATATTATGACCGGGTATTTCTCCTGGCCTTTCGGCTCGTAGAAATCGAGGTATACCTTATTGTCGGGATAATCGGACTTTACCGAACACTGGTAGCTCAGCGAGAAATGGGTATATTCGTTGGTGGCCTCGATAACTTCTGCCTCGCAGGGAGGCACGCCCTTTTCGTAATCGTAAAATCCCGCCGGGTCCATGACATGGTCCTGCGCGAACGCGGCGCAGGGCAGCGCGAGCAGTATTACCGCCAATAACCTCTTCATTTGTTCTTTTTCATCCACTTGCCGTCCTTGCTCTTGACCCATTTCTTCCCGTCGGGTTTATCCTGCTCCTTCTTCGGGAAACCCAGCGGCTGCTCCCCTGCCGACGGGCCAACAAGCGCGGCTGTCATCTCGTAACCGTCCTTGCCCTTGGGCGCTTTGGTCATGACTATCAGTTTCTTGCCGGCATATTCGCGCATCGGCATGATTATCCTGCCGTTCATCATGAGCTGGTCTACCGCTTTCTTCGGCGCGTAGTCCATCTGGTTCGTTATCACTATTACGCTGAACGGCGCGTGTTCGAGCCATCCGCTTTCCGCGCTGCCCGACTTTATGCTGATCCCGCCGTATCCGAGCGCATCGAGCCTCCCACCCGCTTCGGCGGCGAGTTTTTCCGACGGCTCGACACAGTATATCTTTCCCGCGAGTTTCGAGAAGACCGCGGCCTGGTACCCCGCCTCGATGCCTATTATGAGGACCTTATCGCCAGGCCCGAATTCCGCCATCTTCGCGATAAGCGCGGTAAAATATGCCGGCGGCACCGCCTCGCCTTCCCCGACGGGGAGCGATATGTCCTCGTAGGCGTATTCCCTCATGCCTTCGGGGACGAACTTGTGCCTGTCGACGCCCGCGACGGCGTCGAGTATCTTAGGGTCCTTTATTCCGCGGGACATCACCTGCGTATCCATCATCATTTTGCGCTCGCGAGCAAAATCATCTGCCTGCGCTCTGCACGTGCAGCACATGCAGAGCGCGCAGGACAGGGATACCGCCGCGGTCGTAATGGCAATAACGGTCTTCATATCGTCACTTCTCAGTTATTAAGAGCTTCTGATTCAAGGCGGGCGGCGTAAGCGCGGGCTTTCGCGATCCTTTCGGAATAAAGCGGGTGGCTCTTCAGGTATACGAGCCCTTTATCCAATGGACTTTCCTTGTTCTCACGTTGGAGTTTTTCAAGAAAATTCACCATGCCGTAAGGATCAAATCCCGCGCTGTAGGCGTACTTGACGCCCAGCTTATCCGCCTCAAATTCATCTTCCCTCGAATATCCCAGCATTACAAGATTCAACGCGACGGCCGCCCCCTGGCGCATTTCCTTTTTCGTCTTCACGCTCGAGAATACGAGCGCCGCTATGAGCGATGTCGCCATGTTCGACTGCATCGCCATGACAGAGTGCCGTGCCGCTATATGCCCGACCTCATGTGCCATTACCGCGGCGAGTTCGCTGTCATCCGCACGCCGCATGAGGCCGCTGTTCACGTATACATAACCGCCGGGCGTTGAGAGCGCGTTGGGGTTCTCGTCCTCCAATACCCTGAAATAATACCTGACATCCTGCCTGTCGCTGACTTTTGCGATCCGCAGCCCTATCCTGTTCGCCCTCTCGATAAGCGCCTCGTCTTTCGAGAGCTTAAAATTCGTCTCCACTTCCGTGGCTACCTGGTTGCCGATAGACACCTCTTCCTGCGTGCCTATCATTACGAATTGCTTCTTCCCGGTAGCCGGGTTCACGATCGTCGCGCATCCGGAGAAAAGGACCGGAAGGACGAGTAATAACGTAATGTGCCTTGCCGCGTATTTCATTTTACCTTCATATACCCCGCAAGAGGATCTACCGGTTCGCCGTCCACCCACAGCTCAAAATGCAGGTGCGCGATCATGCGCGGGTTCCACGCGTTGCCGGTCTTGCCTACTTCGCCTATTATATCACCTTTTTTGACCTTTTCGCCGCGCTTGTCGACGAACGTCTTTGAAAGATGCCCGTATACGGTCCTTGTGCCGTCCACGTGCTGTATCGCGACATACTTGCCCATGCCCTTGCTGCTCTTTGAGACGGCAAAGCCCGACTTTCCCGCTTTTACCGGCGTACCGACGGGAGCGGCGAGGTCGATGCCGAGGTGCAACCGGCCGCCATTGCGTCTCGCGCCGAATGTGCCGTCGCCGTAATTATCGCTGCGCACCTTCGCCTCGGACATCTCGACCGGCAGCACGAACTTCGGCTCCATCAGGTGGAAAAGCGTTATCTGGAACGGCTTATACAACACGACCACGGCGGCCATCAGCGCCGCCAGGGCCAGTATTATCTTTAACCTTTTTATTATCCCTTTCATCTCTCCCCCGCCCTTTTTAAGACCCAATCCGCGATCTTCCCGATTATCTCTTCCCGCCGCGTCTCCCTGAGCAATTCATGGTACATGCCTTCGTAGAGCGCCAGTTCCTTGTCCTTGGCGGGTATCCTGTCGAATATCTCCCTGACGCCGGCCATATCCACGACCTTGTCGTCCGTCCCCTGCATGAAGAGCGCGGGGACATCCAGTTTCCCGATATTCTCCGAGACGAAACGCATCGCCTTAGTCATCTCGGCGTATAACCCGAACGATATTACGCGCTGCGAGAGCTTGTCTTCCTTCGTATCCTTTATGAGATCCTTGTCGTGCGTCAGCCACTCGAACGGTATCCTGTTCGGCGTGGTAAGCCGCGGCATCAGCAGCGCAATGAGCCCGACTACGCCTTTCTCTATCCCGCTCGGGGGCGATTTCAGTTTAAGCGCCGGCGCGCTGACTACGACGCCTCTTATCGCGTCCTTGTCGTCGCGGTGCCTTATCGCGTATTCAAGCGCGAGCAATCCGCCCATGCTGAGCCCGACGATAAAGGCCTTGTCACACAGCGCCTCGACCTTCGCGATCGCGGCCATCTGCCGGAGGTCGCTCACGTAGTCGCCGAAATCCCCGACACAGACGCGCCTTCCCTGCGACCTGCCGTGCCCGCGCTGGTCGTACAGGAACGCCGCGATGCCCGCGGAATAAAGCATATCCCCGAAATACCCGTATTTCATCGAATGCTCACCGAGCCCGTGCGCGAGGACGACGACGGCCTTCGGGCTGTCGGGGATGAACGCCCTGTATATTATATTCTGCGCGTCCTTGTTCTTGAAGGACCCTTCGAATTTCAAGCTCTTACCCCCGCGACGAATACATCTCGTCGAAGACCTCTTTATATTTCTCCGCGACGACCCGGCGCTTGACCTTCAGCGTTGGCGTTATCTCGCCATCTTCTATCGTAAGGCCCCTGTCGAGAAGCCTGAATTTCTTTATCTTCTCGTAATTGGCCAGCTCATTCTGTTTCTCCTCTATCCTCTTCCACAGGTACTCCTGCACGCGCGGGTGCCTGATAAGTTCCGGCACCGACGTATACGGGATCCCGAGCCGCAGCGCGAGGCCTTTCATCGCGTTGAAATCCGGCACTATCAGCGCCGTGAGGTACGGCCTGCGGTCGCCGTGGACCACGACTTCCTGTATATATGAATCGCTCTTTATGAGTTTCTCGACGTTCTGCGGCGCTATGTTCTTGCCGCCTGCGGTTATTATTATGTCCTTCTTCCTGTCTGTGATATACAGGAAACCATCCGCGTCGAAATACCCGATATCTCCGGTATGCAGCCAGCCCTCCGGGTCTATCGACTCGGCCGTCGCCTTCTCGTTCTTGTAATAGCCCTTCATGACCGACGGGCCTTTTATGAGTATCTCGCCGTCGGAGGCGGTCTTTACCTCGACGTCCTTTATCGGCCTGCCCACAGAGCCGTGCCTCAACGCGCGGAACGTATTGACGGTCACCACCGGGGATGTCTCCGTGAGCCCGTATCCCTCGAATATGAAGATCCCGACCGAATAGAAGAACTCCGCCAGTTCCTTCGACAGCGGCGCGCTTCCCGATATGAAGAACCTTATGCGCCCGCCGACGGCCTCATTTATCCTGCGGAATATGAATATCTTCGCGAAATGGTATTTGAGCCAGAGCGCCGGGCCGGCCTCGAGGTTATTCAGCTTCGCCCGCGCGTATTCTATGGCGGTATTCAGGGCGCGTTCGAACGCTTTCTGCTTCGACGGCGGGCCCTGCGAGGCCTTCTCCATTATTCCCGCATGGAGTTTCTCGTAGAACCTCGGCGGCGCGCACGCGTAGGTTGGCCGGACCTCCTTAAGGTTCCTGCCGACCGATTCCATATTCTCCGCGTAGGCGATCGTGCCGCCGATCGTCAGCGTGAAATAATAACCCGCCATCCTTTCGAAGACATGCGAAAGCGGCAGGAAAGAAAGGCATACGTCGTTCTCGTTGAACGGCAGGACATCCAATGAAGAGCGGCAGTTGGAAAGGAAGTTATCGTGCGTGAGGCAGACGCCTTTCGCCTGGCCGGTAGTTCCCGACGTGTATACTATCGAGGCGAGGTCTTCCTTCTTCAATGACCGGAGCCGCGATTCGAAATCCATCCTCGCGTCCGCGGCGGCCGCGGAGCCCGCCTCGAGCAGGTCCGCGAAAGACATGATATCGGGCCTCTTTGCCCTGCCGTCGGGGTCCATGACTATTATCTTCCTGAGGGACGGCAGGCGCGCGCTTACGGAAAGTATCTTGTCGAGCTGCCCGGCGGTCGAGACGATCGCGATCACCGAGTCGGAATCCCGGATAATATACTCCATCTGGTAAGGGACGTCGGTCGGGTAAAGCGGCACGTCGGCGCATCCGAGCGAAAGGACGGCCAGGTCGGAATACGCCCACTCGGGGCGGTTCTCCGAAAGCAACGCGACCTTCTCGCCCGGCTTCAGGCCGAGGGTGATCAGCCCGAAAGCCAGGTCCTTGACCTTGCCTTCGAACTCCGACCAGCTTATGTCGCGGTACCTGCCGCCGCTCTTGTGCCTAAGGGCGCACCTGTTGCCGTACCTGTTCGCCCTCGCGAAAAACATCAAAGGAATCGTGTCTTCACGCATAAGTTTCTCTTTAGAACATCACTTTACGCGCGCGATTCATCCCGACGGCGAGTTTCAGCAGGTTCACGCTCTTCAGGCCTTTCTTGATCACGGCCATCCTCGACTTGCCCTTAGGCGTCTCGGACACGGTGAAGAACTCCTCCGCCAGATCTACCAGCAATTCCGGGTATTCCTTGAAAAATTCGGGATGCTTCAGCGCGAAATTCGATATGCCCTTATACCTCTTGAGGTCCATCAACACGAATGAACCCTCGAGCCTCTTGCGGTACCCGGCGAGGCCCTTCTCCGAGAAATCGTTGTTCTTCTTTGCTTCTATTATCGTTTCGGCCGCGGCGAGCCCGGACGCCATCGCGAGGTTCGAGCCCTCGTGGTAGAGCGGGTTCATGTTCACGAAACCGGCGGCGTCGCCCGCGATAATCAGCCCGTCCATCGTGAGTTTCGGAAGATGGTCGTATCCGAACTCCGGGATCATGTGCGCGGAATATTCGAGCAGCTTCCCGCCTTTTATGTAATGCCTTATCGACGGGTGCTCCTTGAAATTCTCTATGATATCGTTAGGCGTGAGCTTGTTGTTCTTGAGGTCGTGCGTAGAAACGCCGATGCCGAGAGATACCGACTCCTTGTTCGTATACAGGAACGCCGAGCCGACAAGCCCCTTGACCGACCCTCCGAAATATTCGAGCGAAGCTCCCTCCTCGCCCTCCAGGCCGAACCTCTCCTCTATGGCCTCTTTCGGCAGGCCGATGACCTCCTTGCAGCACGTCACCATCTGCTCGGGCACGTGTTTCTCGCGCAGCCCCAGCCCCTGCGCCAAGAGCGACGTCACGCCTTCCGCGACGACTACTGTGTCCGCGAAGAGGTCTCCGTCCTCGAGCCGCGTCTTGACCCCGACCGCCTTCTTGCCCTCGACGATGACCTTATCGACGACGGCCTCGTTCAGTATCATGACGCCGGCCTCTTCGGCCTTGGCTGCGTACCACGCGTCGAATTTCCCGCGCAATACAGAGAATGTATTGTTATACGGCGGCTTGTTGAATCCCTCGAACCTCAGCCCGAGGCCGACCTCGGAATCGTCAGAGAGGACAGCGAATTTTTTCTGCACTATCCTGCGCTCGACCGGCGCCTCTTTCCAGAATTCAGGGATCACCTTATTCAGTATGGTCGAATAGAGTATGCCCCCCATGACGTTCTTCGATCCGGGCTTCTCCCCGCGCTCGAGCAGGACCGTGCTTAGGCCGGCTTTTGCGAGCGCGTACGCGCACGTCGTCCCGGCGGGGCCGGCCCCTACCACAATACAATCGAATTTCTCGCCGCTTGCCATTATGACTCTCCTTTATTATTCTTCGATAAGCGCCTTTATCTGTGGAAGCATCCTGCGTGTCTCTTCCTCGCCGCGCTTGATAAGTTCCTCCGCCTTGTACAATTCGAACCAGACCGCGTTCGTGAGTATCGGGTGTATTACGCAGTCCGCCTCGCGCGACGATTCCTCGGCCAGGACATACTGCATGGCGAGCGAGGTGTTCATCATCACGTCGAAGACGTTAGGCGCGAACGTCCTGCGCACCCAGTTATTGAAATTATACGATATGCGCGCGAATATCGAGCCGTTAGCGAGCTTCGCCTCTTCCTTGCGGCGTTTCTGCTCGAATTCGTCGAATATCTTCTTCATCTCGTCCTGGCTCGGCAGGCAGTTGACCGCTATGATCTTCTTCGCGCCGCCTTTCATGAGCACGTCTATCGGCACGGGATCGAACGTCCCGCCGTCTATCAGGAAATCGTTGCCGTAACGGACCGGCTTTATTATCGCGGGTATCGAGCTCGACGCGCGGACCGCGTCGACCAGGCTCCCTTCATCGAATATTATATTCTCGCGCGAGCGCAGCGTGTTCGCGACTATCTTGAGCGGCGTATGCGTGTCGTGGAACGTCTTCCTGCCGAGGTACTCGCGGAAAAGTTTCTTCAGGTTGTTCCCGTTAAGGAAACCCTGCAGCGGCATCAGCGAGAAATCCGCGAGCGAAAGCAGCATCTTCCTGTCCTTGAACCTCATCGCGACCTTTTCGAGTTCTGCCGATTCCATGCCCGACGCCCAGAACGCGGCCACGACCGCTCCTATCGAGGTCCCCGCGATGAAATCTATCGGTATCTTCTCTTTCTCGAGGACTTTCAGCACTCCTATATGGACGAGGCCGAGCGCCGCGCCTGAACCGAGCGCGAGGCCCACGAGTATCCCGCCTATCTCCCTGGCGATCCTTCGCACCGACTTCGAATAAAGGCATTCGGGCACCGCGAGGACCGGCGGCAGGCCCGCGGCCATCATTCCGGCGAGAAGGCCGAGGTCCGGCAATGTCGCGTACGCCTTGTGGCCGAGAAGCTTGATCTCCTCCTCGAATGTCTTTGTCATTACGAATTCGTTTATTATCGTCTTTATCGTCGTGTCGGGGTCCTTTACCGCCTTCCTGAGTTCCTCGATCAGCCGACCGGTGGCCCTGAGGTTACGCTCGCCGGAATCGGTAACGATATGTATCAGGTCGGATTGAGTCAACACGGAATATACCGACTTGTCCATCTCCGCGGGCATATCCACGACAATATAATTGAATTCCGCGGCCATCGAACTGAGCAGTGATATCGCCGTGCCGGGGTCTATGCGCGATGACGGGCCGCAGGCGGCGTTAAGCAGGAATACGCCCCCGGCCTCGTATTTCACTATCTTATCCTTTACGTCCTCGTAACTGAGTATGCCGGATTCCATGCCTACGCAAGGGAGTTCGCCCTCCATGTGCAGCATCGACGAGCATTCTTTGCCCGTCGCGCTCATGTCTATCAGCATGACCTTTTTGCGCGTCTCGTAAGCGAGCGCTATCGCGAGGTTTACCGAGTACATCGTCCTGCCGGCCTTCTTAGCGAGCCCGTAGACCGATATTATCGTGGAATCAAATACGGCTTTGGACCTGGACTCTTTTCTCTTCAGCCGGCGCGACAGCGATTCGCTGAGCTTCAGCGCGAGCTGCGGGACCTCCTTGAGCAGCAGTTCAAAATCCTTCTTGTCTATCCTGAGGACTACGGAGTCGTTGACCATCTGCACCGATGCTGAATGGGGCTCGTTGGTAAGCAACGATACGATACCGACGTAATCGCCCCTGTGCAGGAATATGAGGGTCTTCTCTTCGCCCGAAGGCGTCTTCACGAATACTCTCGCGCGGCCGGAGACCATACAATAGAAAGAGTCCGACGGGTTGCCTTCCCTGTACAGGATATGGCCTTTCCTGTACTCCGCTATGTAGCAGCGCTCTTCTATGAGCTTCTGCGCCAGTTGCGGAAGGCCCGAAAAAAGCGGCATCTTCCTGATCACCGCAGCTCTGTCTAAATTGCTTACATTGGCAGGGTTCATCAGCTGTATTATATAGGCTATAAAACAAAATGGCAAGCGCGATTGCGCTTGCCGTACCCGAAAATAATAGGCCAGCGGCTTTAAAAACTAGCCTTGCTGCTTACTGCGATACTGCCGCTTGTTTCTTGGTGCTATTCCAGCCGCTGGCCAAATCTTATGTCGACCGATGAAGGGAGGCAACCTACGCCTTTGACCTTTTCTCCGGTTTCGGTAACTTCGTCGCCTTGCCGTGCCACCTGGAATGGCCTCGGTTTAGGCCCGAAGTTTTGCGTCACGCCCTTTCGGCCCTGATGGGGGTCGGTGCGCTTTGGGTATTTCGCACCGAGCGTCAGGTCCGGCCGTCGGCCAGACCGCCCTTTCGGTCAACTAAAGTATGCCATATAACTGTGAAAATTCAAGGGGCTTCGTCTGATTTTTCGATTTTGGAATTATAATAGGCGGCCCTGTTGCGAAGCGCTTCCTCGCAGCCCGGATCTATCTTTAGCGCTTTTTCGAAATCGATGATTGCCTCTTTACCCCTGCCCATATTTCCGAAGCTCGCGCCGCGGTTTGAATACGCCTCGGCATAATCGGGTTTCAGTTTTATCGCTTCGCTGAAATCCCTGACTGACCTCTCGTAATCGCCGATAGCGGCGTAGATAAGGCCGCGGTTATAATACGGCTTGTAAGAGCCCGGGCTCAACACTATCGCGGTCGAGTAATCTTCCAGGGCCTTCTCCGCCTGTCCCATGGCCGCATACAGTATCCCCCTGTTTACGTATATATCGCTAAGGTACGGGTCGTATTCGAGCGCTTTGTTGTAGTCGCGCATGGCATCGTCTATCCGTCCCTCGTTGGCATGGCCCACGCCGCGGCCAAAATAGGCTTCCGTGCTCGGATAAAGCTTGAGCGCGTCGTTCCAAAGCGAGATATCGTCCTTCCATACGAAACACCTCTGCCATGTCAGGTATGACAGGAAACATATTGCAGCCGCCGCGGCCGCCGATACAATGAATTTGGGCGCGGCTCCCCTGCGGCAAAGGCAGCAAAGGCCTTCGGCGATAACGTAAAACAACCCGATGTACGCGATATACGTATAACGGTCTGCGGTTATCGCCCTGCCGAGAGGGATAAATTTCAATACGGGCGACATAACCACGATGAAAAAGAGCGTGCCGAATACCGCTTTTCTCGTATACCTGGCCGATACGATAACGGCCGCCGCGGCCGCAAACAGCAGCGGCAATGAGGAAAAAAACATTCCTGCGATGGCGTCCCCGGCGCCCGACGGATAAGGATAGAACGCGGAAAGGCCCGTCGGGAAAAAGAGTTTCTTCAGATAAAACCCGAGGCCGTATACCGCCACCATCGCGTTCTTCGCCGGGCCAAAGTATGCCTGGCTCAGGGCTCCGCTTTCGCGTTGCGCGAAATACCCCGCCGCGCCGATGATGAAAGCTATCGCGAAAAACGGCGCCTTCTCCAACAGGGCTTTGCCGTCTATCTTCCTGCGCCGCAGGTAGTCGACGAGCAGCAATACCGCCGGCATCGTGACTGCCATGGACTTTGAAAGCATGGACAACAAAAAAAGGCACAGTGAAAGATAATATAACCCCCTCTTCCTGCCCTTTTCGGTGTAGTAAAGGTAGGCGACCAGCGATGACAGGAAGAAGAACGAATAGAGCACGTCCTTTCGTTCGGCGACCCAGGCGACGGATTCGACATGCATCGGGTGTATGCCGAACAACAATGCCGTTATTACCGAGACCGCCGCGCTCCTGCTTATCAGGTAAATGAGCCAGAAGACTAGGATGGAATTCAGCAGGTGCAGCGCAAGGTTTGTCGCGTGGAACACGAACGGGTCGCCGAGCCCCGCGAGGCGGTATTCCACGGCGTAAGACACGATCGTAAGCGGGTTATAGTTGCTGTTATCCGCGGTCGAGAAGATGCGGATTATGCCGCGCGGGGAGAGATCGCGTATGAGCCTGTTCTCCGTTACGAGGTGGTTATCGTCCCATTGCGTAAAACCGTTCTCGAGGCACGGGTAGAAAGATATGAATGTCGCAAGAAGGATCGTAAACAGGGCTGCGGGGATCGCGTATCTTTTCATATTCGCCGATTACGTATATCCGAGGATCTTGAGCGCCCGGGGGTCCTTGCGCCAGTTCTCATGGACCTTGACCCAAAGTTCTATAAAGACGTGCCTTCCTATCAGTTTCTGGATATCCCTTCTCGCGGCCTCACCGATATACTTGAGCATCTGCCCCCTGTGCCCGACTATTATCTTCTTCTGCGACTGCCTTTCTACGTATATCGTCGCCCTGATGAAGGTCACCTTCTTCGGCCTCTCGGCGAACTCCTCGATAAGCACCGCTATCGAATGCGGCACCTCCTCGTGAGTCAGCTCGAGCGCCTTCTCGCGGACTATCTCGCCGGCCATGAACCTTTCTGATTTGTCGGTGAACTGGCTGTCCGGGAACATTTTCGGGCCGTACGGCAGGTGTTTTATGGCCATCGCCAATACCGCGTCCATGTTGTCGCCGGTCAGGGCCGAGGTCGGTATCAGCTCCTTGAAATCATAAAGCTTCGCGGCCTCCTCAATGAGCGGCAGCGCGAGCGATTTGCTCTTTAAGTCGACCTTGTTGATCAGCAGCAATGCGGGCTTGCCGGCCTCTTTCACGAGCTTGAATATCAGCTTGTCCTCGTCGGTGATCCCCTTTGTCATGTCGATGATGAATATGACGAGGTCCACCTCGAGCAGGGAGTCCTTCGCGGCCTTCGTTATATACTTGCCGAGCAGGTTCTTCGGCTTATGTATGCCCGGCGTATCCACGAAGACGACCTGCGCGTCCTTGTTCGTCAGTATGCCCTGTATCCTGTTGCGCGTCGTCTCCGGCTTCTCCGTGACTATCGCGACCTTTTCCCCGACGAGCCGGTTCAGCACCGTCGACTTGCCGACGTTGGGCCTTCCGACTATCGCGACGAAACCGGACTTTATCTTGTTCTCTTCCGCCATATCAGTAAAGTTCCCCCGCCTTTAATTCCTTCATCCAGCGTTTCTCGAGCTCTTTTACCGTCAAGTATAGTTTCTTTTTTGCCGCTTCCTCGAACGTCATCCCGGCGCCCAGCAGTTTCAGCATCTCCCTTATTGTGTACTTATTGTACCTTTTCATCAGGTATTTAGCGAGGGAATACGACTCCTGCGCTGCGAGGTGGTATTGCACCTCGTCCGTCGCGGAAGAGAGCACCGTATCGAGCTCGTCAAACGGCAGCAGCAGGTCGTTCTTCACGGCGTTCTTCAGGATCGTAAGGTCCTTCCTGGCGTATTTATAGCCCTCGTAATACGCGAGCCCCTCATGCAGCCAATCGGGGGCTTTCCCGAGGGAAAGGTCGTTTACGAGAAGGTGCGTATATTCATGCCAGACGATACCGCGCTGGTCCCCTTCCGTAAGGCCCGAGCCGACGAACGGCAGGCGTATCTTCCCGTCATAGATGCCGCTCGCGCCTTTCTTCCAGTCGCGGACCGCCTCAAAATCATCCCGGTCGTAAAGGATCACCGTTATCCTGTATTGCGGGCGCAGACCGAACTCCTGGCCAAGTATGCGGTACGCCTCCTGGAGGTAATAACGGACGTTATAGCTGGTCCGCGCGCCCTCCTTCGCGTACCTGATATCGAACTGGTCCATCCCGGAGGATCGGTATTCCTTTTCGACCTTGTTCTCGGTATCGGCCTTGCCTATCCTCTTCTTAAGCTCCTCGGCGTATTTGAAGTCCGGGTTTATGTCGAGGATCTTCTGCCAGAGCGCCTTCGCCTCGTCGAGTTCCTGCGAATTATATTTTGTCTCGCCAAGCACAAAAAGCGCGGTGATGTTCTTCCCGTCATATTTCAGGGCCTGCTGCGCGTACTGTCCGGCCAGGTCGAGGTTGCGCCTTTCGAGCTCCGCCTCCGACTGGCCCGCGTAAGCGACCGCGAGGTTCTTCTCGACGGTCCTGTTGCCCCTGTTAAGTTTCAGCGCCTGCTCGAGGTAGGATATCGCGGCCTTATACGCGCCCTTATTGTAAGCGTCCACGCCCATCTGGTTATACGCCGCCGCGGCGGCAGGGTCCTCCCTGACCGTGATGGCTTCGCAGTTACCCGCGAAAATGAGCGCGAAGAGCGCGGCAAGCTCAAAGATTTTGCGTATCGGGCGTTTCATGTTATAATCAGTATACATTAATATGAAAAAACTAGTCAAGATAATGGAGCGCCTTCGCGCGAAGGACGGCTGCCCGTGGGACAGGGCGCAGACCCACTCCTCCCTCAAGAAGCATATCATTGAGGAGGCCTATGAGCTCTGCGACGCGATCGATTCCGGTGATCCCGAAAAACTGAAGGACGAGCTCGGTGATTTCCTATTCCAGGTCATATTCCAGGCGCAGATAGCGAAAGAACGCGGAGAATTCGACATCCACGACGTGCTGCGCGTGTCTTCCGAAAAAATGCTCAACCGCCATCCGCATGTCTTCGGCAAGCATAAAGCCAAGGATCCCGATGACGCGTACCGGCATTGGCAGGCGCGAAAAGAGACGGAAAAGGGCTACAAGGACCGCAAGAGCATTTTGGACGGCGTCCCGAAGACCCTGCCGGCCCTGATAAAAGCCCAGAAGATATCAAGGCGCGCCGCGACCCAGGGATTCGATTGGCCGAACATCAAGTTTGTCGTCGATAAGATCCATGAAGAGCTGGAGGAAGTCAAGGCGGAGATAAAGAGCGGTAATAAGCGCCGCCTCGCCGAGGAGATCGGCGACCTGCTGTTCGCGGTAGTGATACTATCGCGCTTCGGCGGTATCGACGCCGAGGAGTCCCTCCATAACGCTACGAAGAAATTCGCGAAACGCTTCAGGAACGTCGAGCGCGCCGCGGGGAAACGCGGCAAGAAAATAAGGGAATGTACGTTCGAGGAATTATATGGATTGTGGCGGTTATTACGATAATCCTGATCTGCGTCCAGTAAATATTGATTCGGACAGGTCACCTAAGACATCTTTTATTTTGTTCTCAGTCCAACCCTCCCCCTTCAGTGCTGATATAATATCTTGTTCGCTTACGCCTTTCGCTTTTTCACCACATATATAATCTTCAAGGGCTATCCGCTCTTTAAGAAACATTTTTTCTCCGATAGAGCCCTTCGATTTAGTGAATAGTGATATTATGCCGAGAATAATGCTTCCTATAAGATAAGCGATTGGCAACCAGATAAATAAAGATATCCCTACTGTGCATACTATTGAAAGAAGGACTATTTGCCTAAAAGCAGGAAATATGAAAGCTAGTATAACAATAACCAGTGTTCCGACAGCCTGTCGAATAGATCCGTCTAGGAATTTCATTGTAGCCGCCTGTTATACAGTAGAATTTCCCAATATTTTATGAATGCAACGACCAAAGCATAATAGAATGGGATAGCAAACGCTATCTCTACGGGAATATTGACCAATGGTATGAGAAAACCAGAAAATCCGGCCCTCGTAGTGGAGCTAAACACCACGTGGCCGCTAAGCATTAACCATGATTCGATAGGAAGGACAATGCAGAAAATTACCGCCAGATACCCCACAAACTTCTTAAGGAGGCCTTTGTCGATAAGCACCTTATCTACGAGATTGATTGTCAGCCATACTATTATTACCCATACACATACCAGCAGAATGCTGATATCGCGGTATATATAAGACCACCTTGGGAAGCCGACGTTATCTGCCATCGGATCAATCATGATCTCGAACAGTAACATCGCAATAAAAGTAATGCCCAGGCCCTGGAACCATCTTCTTCTCTTTACCGGAATCAACGCTTTTCCCTCGATCATAAAATTCCAATATTTATAAAATCCGATTATCAGGGCCATAAAAACGGGTACATAGTAGAGCGCACCTACAGGCGCGCCAAAAGGGAAATATCCGTAGGTAACCGCCTGAACTTCTGGAGGATAACTCCTAATCCCCAGCCTTACCACGACCGATTCAAAGATTAAAACTAATATGGTCAAAACTACTAAATATATGCCAAACCTCTTCCATTCTTTCAGGGACGGGAAGATCTTATCGACAAATACTATCGTCGATAAAACCATTATAGACCAGCCTATCGTCAATATCCAGCTCACATCCTGGTATACATACGCCCATTCTCCCATCCTATAATTAAGCCACATCGGGGAGGTAAAAAATTCGAATACTAATATGCCCAACGAGATAACGACAAACCTTAATAAGACTTTCTTTATGTACCTGGAAATTACAAAAAGAAGGCAGATAACCGCGGCTATTACAAGGATTTCAAATATTATTATAGGAACGGTGGGTGTTACGTCAAATTGATGTTCCAACAAGCGGGTCCTGCGCAGTTCCATTAAATTGGAAAAAAACTGCTGCATGGCTTATCTCCATTTATGGGATCATTATATATCCAAACGAGCGACTGTCAACAAGGAAATCGCCGTTAAGAATAATGCTATACTTTAAAAACACGGAATTCCCCGGATACCGTATCCCTGTTCCGCCACTCGGGGTCCTTTAATTTGCACCCGCCCCATTTGACGCATTCAAAATCTTTCAACGACGTCATCCTGTCCCAAATCTTATAAAGGGGTTCTTCCAGGAGATTCCCGAATATCGTATGATTAAAATCGCATGGGCATATATCCCCGTAAGGGCTGACGTAAAAATAGCATACGCCTCCTGAGCAACCGACGCATTTATGGCTTGAGGAGTAAGGATATATAAGGATTCCCGGATAGGCTGCATTTTCATTATAGACTTTTGAGGAATCTATCATCTCCTCTATCCATTCGAAATTTCCGATAAGGTCTTGCCTCTCTTTATATTTTCCCGTGGGTATTGCTCCGAAAACAAGGATCTCGTGCGCTCCTGTTTTTTTGCCCAATTCCGCCATGCTCTTTAGGCCGCCCTCCTTAAATGACTCGGGCGTCATGCAGCATGAAATCCCGACCGACATCCCCAACGATCTTGCCTTTGATATGCCTTCGGTAGCCTTTTTGAAAAGGCCTTTTTTGCCCCGGAAATCATCGTGCTTATCGGGATCCGCCGAATCTATGCTTACATATACGCTATCTAAGCCCGATCTCCTTAATTCACCCGCCCTTTCCGGCAAAAACCAGCCGTTCGTGAACAGCACTGTCGTCGACAGGTCCTTATCGACCGAACGGACGATCTCCGGCAGGTCCTCTCTCAGCAACGGCTCTCCGCCGACAAAATTTATGACGGTCACTCCCAGATCCTGGCCGTCTTTTATGACCTGTTTGCACTGTTCGATAGTCAGTTCATTTCTTTTCTTAAGTCCGGCGGTGAAACTGCAATGTTCGCAATCGGCGTTGCACTTGTCGTTTACCGCAAAACTCATTAAATTTGGCGCATTTTTCCCGCGTATCATCTTGTAGAATTGACGCGCAAAAAAATTGGCCTGCGGTTTGCTGTACAATGCCGGGGTCGTGAGCGAATAGACGGGGTAACCATCTCGGAAATGGATAACTTTATTGTGGTTAAGATATATCTTATAGAGCCGGTCCAGATAGTCCGACGTGTACCGTAGTGTCTTCGTGCCGATAAACCATTTGACTCTTAATCTGTTTAATAGTTGTTTCATGGCGTTTTTTGGGTAAGATCTCTTACGTTCTTAAGGGCTGTGACCGGGCGTGCCTGCAATACGTACAATCTCCCGCCGCTTAGCGCCCATTCCATATCGATGGGCCCGCCAAATAGTTTTTCTATCGCTGCTGCCACCCCCGCAACTTCCTTTACGGCTTCAGCGTTGATTATTACGTTCATATTAACATGCTTTTCTTTTATAATCAAAGTTTCTTTGTCCAAAATATACCGGTCAGGCACCGCGCTTCCCTGCACCAGCATCTCCCCTGGCCCAGAAACTGTCTCCATGACAATAGTCTTTGCGTCTTCGCTTACCGGATCTATGCTGAAACATACTCCGGACACGTCAGCTTCGACCATCTGCTGTATTATAACCGCCATCTTTCCGGTATTGCCGGCCATTTTTGAATAGGCAACCGCACGCCGGCCGAAAAAAGAAGCCCAGCAGAGGCTAATTTTCGGCAATAGCTCGCCTTTGTTCACTCCGAGGAAACTTTCGAATTGTCCGGCGTAGGAATGTTTCTCTCCGTCTTCGAGGCTTGCCGAACTCCTTACCGCAACGAAAACTGTATTCAGGGAATCGAAGGAATCATTAATGGTTTCTGTCAGTTCGGGAGGTATTTTGCTTTTAATGATATTCTTCCGGATATCTTCCGTACAAATCTTATATTTACCGCACTCTTTATATATTTGTGCTAAAATATGGTCGAAAGCGCGTGAATTTATTACAAAACCATCGGGAACCGGAAAGCCTTTTTTATAAAGAACGGACAACAAAAGAGCTTTCCCCCCTACGAGTGAGGAGCTTAGGTTGTCTACGCCGTCGGAAAACTTATTTATAATATTCGATCGCATATGTTAGCCAGGGAAACCCTTTTCTTTATCCTTCCTCTGTTGATCTCCGGTTCCTTGCACCATTTTCTCGTTATTAAAAACAACTCCTTCCGCATTTTGGCGAAACCCGTGGATTTCGGCATAAAATTCGGCAACAGGAGGCTGTTCGGGGATTCTAAAACGTTCAGGGGGTTTTTGGTTGTAATCTTCCTTAACGGATTCTTTATGTGGGCGATAAACGCTTTCTTTTGCATCCGCCTTAACCTTAATCCTTTCGTATCGGGCGCGCTGCTTGGCCTTGGATATTCTCTCGGAGAATTGCCAAACAGTTTCCTGAAACGCAGGCTTGGCGTAAAGGAGAGCCGCTCAGCCCCTGGCTTCCTGGGTGCGGTGCTATATATAATTGACCAGACGGACTCGATCATCGGATCGCTCATTTTCCTGCCTTTGGTATATTCCCCTTCATTGACGCTGGTTGTAACTCTTTTTGTATGCGGTTCCGTTGCCCATGCCTTCGTTGATATCTGTTTATATCTTTTCGGGTATAAGAAAGCTTTGCTGAGCAAGTAGGTCAACCCGGCAGGACCAGCTGCGCAGCAAATCCCGCCGATAACGGCACAAAAAGATTATCCCATCCTTTCCCGAATGCGCCCTCTACGATAGTCACCGCCAGAGATCCTAGCACCAAATATGATGTTTTGGTTAAATTCATTTCCTGCTGAGAATAGAGGGCCGCCAAAATAAATATGATAAGGGTGGTCATAAAAAATACCAAACTTCCTTCCGCCGTTTTAGGGCCGGTTACATTGTACCCGTGTTTACCGTACTGCCGGCCGAATATGCACGCCAAACCGTCCGAAAAACCGAGTACCAGCACCGAACTTTGAAATACTATTGGATTGCCCCAAAAGAGCAAAGCGCACGGTATCAGTCCCAAAGGAAACAGTACTGCGCCGAAATTATCGGGTTCTATCTTATGTACGCTATCCAGGGCTTTCCTCCTTTTCGCCAAGAACAAAAGAAAAGTGAAAGCCAACCCGATAGAAACGGCAGTTCTTAAGCTTACAAGCAGCGGGATAAAAAACGATACGATCCCGGAACCGATATGGACAAATTTACGGGTTATTTTCGCGGCATAGCCTTTTTTATATAAGAGCTCGGCGGTGACCAAAACACTCACATACAAAGATACCAACAAAACAAGTCCTGTCATGTGTCCATCTCGTAAACAGAGTATTTACGGTAAACATCGTGATAGCAACCCGTCAACCCCATGATCTTCTTATTGCCTGCCCGCATCGTAGAAAATATGAATCCGGCTGCCTTATCTTGTCTTGCCTTAAGATATGCGCTATAAAATAATGCTCTTGCAATCCCCATATTTTGATATCGGGCCAAAACTCCCACGGTCTTTAATACGATCCTGGTGCCGAAGACCGGGTCTGTATCGGAAGCTCCCGACAGGAACGCTACCGCCTTTTTATCCTTATTGCGGACCAAAAGCAAAAATGATGACGGCTCCGTAGAATTGCGGAAATCATACACAAACTCTTCATAACTTATCTTAACAAAAGACCAGCTTCCCGCAAAGGTTTTAACAGCCAGGTCGTGGACTTCCGGAAGATATTTCAATAATTTCCTGCCGTTGGCAAATTCAAAGGTAAAGTTGTTGTTTTTGAGACCGTTATATAATTTTTTATACTCTCCGAAACCCGACCGGCTTACGCTTGCTACGGTTGATATGTTTCTCTGGGCTGTTTTAAACCCATGCTTTTCAAAAAAATTACGGTAATAACCGCGGGTAAAGGGTTCCAAGCTGAACGGTTTGTCCGCTTCCGGGTAAGAAACCCTGAAACTTTGCCATGTCGTGAAATCGATCGGACCTCTTATGGTCTTTTTACCCTTATCCGAAAGATACCCGACAGCGGCGTCGATAGCTTGCTTGGCATATTTCGGGTCCTTTATGGAATCAAAACAACCCAACAGCCCTATCCGGGAAGGCATCCGGCTATCGATTATAGCGCTGATATGGGCTGCGGCCTTGCCATTTTCCGTAATAAGGAAATTCCTTCTGCTGCCATAATGCAAGAACGGATTATCATTACTGAGCATATTCCTGGCTTGCCGCGCCCTCCTTTCGGCAAATAGCGGGTAGCTGCGGTAAACGTGTTTTATCAGGCCCGCGTATTTATCGATACATCCGTTATCATTTTCATAATCAATGAGTCGCATTATAGTCCATGAATAACATCGTTAAGGAAGCTGCGGCGATCAACAGCAGAAAAGGCCACAGCGTCTTCGGCTTTGTAAACGGGAATTTCATGACCATTGCTATGCCGTTAATAAAAATAAGCAGATCTGCCGCGGGAACAAAATGTTTTGCGGTGAATTGCCTTAATCCGAGCAATACGAGCAAGGTAAAATGACTGAAGAATACCGGCAATCCGTTGTATGCAATACGCTTACCGTCATCCATCTGAAGGAAACCGGCTACATTGAAACGCGCAAGCCTGAATACTCCGGCACCCACAAATATGCAGATGACGGCAACGGATAAAACATCCCTCAGCCCGAAATAACAGTAAAGAGCAAGCGCGGGATATACAATGAACACAAATATATCCACATTACTGTCAAGCTGTCTTCCGAACGGCGATTCAGCCTTAAACTTGCGGGCAAAATATCCGTCAAGCGCATCCATTATGAATGCTATCAATATGACCGAAAAAGACAGGTAAAATCTGTGGTTTAGCAACAGTGTCACGGATATCCAGGACAAAAAAAGCGCCGTGAGGGATATGATATTAGCCATATACTTCGCCTCTTATCAGGTTAATATTAACAGGGCTTCCGTCTATTATCGATTCGGTAGCACAATCAACACCTATTAAGCACGGGATATTAAGCTCCCTCGCCACAATGGCGGCGTGGGACAACACTCCGCCTCTTTCCACTACCAGTCCTTTTAGCAAAGGAAACACTATCGTCCATCCCGGATCGGTTTGTTTCGTGATCAGTATCTTGTCCTTATAATCAACCGAAGGGTCAAATTCCTGAAGAACCAACGCGGTCCCGGAAACAATATTCGGCCCTGGCCGCGACGCTACTACGCCTTTCAAAACCGTTGACCGATGTCGTTCACCCCGGCCGGAGCCGTTCGTACGGAATTCTTTTTCGATCTCGGATATTGACTTTGGGGTTTCGATCCTCCTTGGTAAATCCACTGAACGCCAGAATTCCAACTCGGCTTTCCTCTCCGCAACCAGGCCTCTTATATCGCCTTCCGGCCTTCTTTCTTTAACATATTTAAAGATCTCTTCTGTCGTAAGATAGAATATGTCTTGCGTAGAATCCAGCAGGTTAAACTGAATGAACTTTTTGCCCATAGCCAAGAATAACGTCCTTGCGTATCCGAATATCAATGCCCTCCTGAACCTGGTCTCTTCCCGCCTTGCGATGGATCGCGCCGCCCAAATGGAGCATCTTTCAAGCAGGGCCCTTTTTACGGGGTTCAGGGCATTATGTCCTTCCGGCTCTTTTCTTCTCTCCCGCACAGAATCATCCGGGTTTTTCCCTTTATGATCGACCAAAGGCCGGAGTAACTCTATCAACATCTCAGGCCTTTCGTTTAATGTAACGGTTTCCAATTTAAGCTCGTTTGGGCTTCGGCAACCATACCTCTTTAAATACCCCAATATTGAGATCGTCACGGGATGGTTTTTGTAGTCATCCTTTAACACAGATAGAATTAAAGATGGCTCGTTCTGTTTATTAAACATTTCGAAGATCCCCGGATCGACCCTTATTAGAGCGGCGATTTTGAGCATCTCGGATCCCGGATCAAGTGAAGTCAAGGGAACATGCGATCTTGAATTAAAATACGAATAAACGTTTGTCCCATTAAGCCATCTTCCGGACAACTTGTCTGCAATCCCCGCGCTGACCATTACCGCAAAATCATTAGCAATGGGGACTCGCCACCTAGACGCCAAATCTTCGTGCAATCTGAAATATTGCATCTGCAACTGCTCCATGCTCATGTCGGCAAGATCAGCGTTATACAAGCTGTCATACAATCGGTCGAACTCGCCGTTGAATTTTCTTATATGACGCCCCATAATAATGAAAGAGAATAATATGCCGAATGCTTGGAATATTAGGCGCGGCAAAATAATGAAATATCTTTCAAGGAATCCCGCTCTCCCGCCCCCGGTATAATCCCGCGTTTTCTGCACGCTAAGCATTTTTTCAAAAAATACTTTATTGAACTTATACCCTGGCAAAAAAGAAACGAGTTTATACCAGTTGTCCAGATCGTAATACATCCTATAACCGATAAATACCACCATGTGCGAGTACATATCTTCGTTCCGAGCTATAGTCCCCGCATCAACTCCCATCATCCTGCAGAAATTCTTATACACCTCTTGGTAGGCGAAGCGGGAAAACGAGTATGTCAAAGGCGTCGTCACCCCGGAATAGCTCTCTGCAATATTTGAATTATCGTAAATATTTATTTTCATGTCTTGAGAAGAGTTTGGATTATAAGGGTCACATCGCTTGTCACTACGAACAAACATGACACGTCCAGGATCCTTTTAGAATCAATTCTGCCTGGATGGCGGCAAAATCCTGCCACCCTAAGAAACAGGGCCAACAACACGGCAAGGGATATGTAATCCAGGAATATCGCCTTTCCCGAATAGCCTTGTTTCATAAATAATACAAGAACCTCTATCGAAACACTAAGGCAAATTAAAAGAACGGCGGTCCCGGCTATCCCGTATTGAGCCGTGTAGGTATCTCGAGATGGCACTTCCAGCTCGACAGCCCTGGTCTTTCTCGCCACCTCAAGAAGGAAAATTTGGCATCCGAAGAAGAGGGCTAAGAGCCAATAATAGCCCTGCCCGATGTCTGCGAGTTTGACCCCGTTCAGGGAAAAGATATAAAAAAATAGCGGAAACGCCAAAATTTCATGAGATACGATATAGACGGTAAAATGATTGCGCAACCAGTCTTTTACAAAAAACTCCTTAAACATAAGAAATGAATAGGCAAGCGCCACCGCAAATATCATTCCGGCGGCAGCCCCCCTGCTTGCCGCTATCAAAAGCTCCGCGCATAGTATATACACTATAATGGCCTTCAGTTCACCAAGAGCGATTAACCCCCTCGGAACCGGCCTTGAAGGGTAATGGATCATATCGTGCGCGAAATCTTTAAACTCATCGAAAAGACGAAGCCTCAATAAAAACAAAAATAGGGCTAAGAAGCTTAAAAATATCGATGATGTGCCCGCAATGCTCCCGTAAATATTCTTTTGGACGCAAATGCCCGCCGTGATCGCAAAAATCAGCGATAAAGGGATAAAATTCCTGAGAGAGTAGCGTTCTTCGGTGTATCGCAAGAATCTCGCTACGATACCGTTACGCATTCGGCGTTCTTTCCCCAGTTTGTATCCAAGCAATGCGATATTAGCTTGAAAATGAATTCTTTTGACACCTCCGGACACTTAATTCCGGTCCCTTCCAGTAATTCCCGCGTATTTATGTCAGAAAATACAGGCCCTCCCTCCTGAAGATACGGGGTAATGCTTTTTATTGCGCCTAAAAATATCTTTTCCCATTTGTTTGCGACGTTAATTTGGAACTCCGACGGATCCACAATCCTCACACCTGACAATCCCAGATAATCTGAAACCGCCTCCTGGGCATGTGCAAATGTCGGAGGGTCGGGGTTTACAATATGATATGTCTTATTAAGACTGGATTCGCTGTCAAATATCCTCGCGATAACGTCTGCGGCATAATCGACCGGTAGCATATTCAGCGTCCTGCTTGCTGACCCGGGCACTCTCAGCGGCATGTGGCGGGATCCCTGCTTGCCTGTTTTCATCATCCGGATCAGTATGCAAAGGGACCTTATGTAACTATAAAAACCGGAATAGTTAGATGTCCTGCCGGTTATTGAACTGCCGACGATTATTGACGGACGATAAACGGCAACTCTGATGCCTTGGTTGGCCGAATATTCCCTTACCAGCGTTTCAGCCTTGAATTTTGACTCTTCGTAGACATTGTGAAAACCTTGTCCTTTGTCGAGGTCTTCTTCATATATTATTCCGGTTCTTTTGCCCGCAACATAGGCAGTGCTTATATAGTGCAATTCGCGCAGATCAAGCATGCGCATGAATTTTAAGGTATTTTTTGTACCGACAATATTCTGTTCTTCGATCCTGCTCCTTTCCGTTTCGTTGAAACTCACTGAAGCCGCGCAATGGATTACCCTGCACCTTCTTTGGCGCAGGTCGTCAGAATCTTGCGGCGATATCCCCAGGTTATCATTCACGATATCGCCCCTAATTACCTGTAGCTTTCTTTTTAACTCGTCGTATTCTCCCGGATTCCCGTATACTTGGCTTAGGATGCGGCTTAACCTATATTCCGCATTTTCGCCTCTTACAAGCGCTATGACCTCGTAACCGCGGGTTAGCAATTCACGCGTAACGTAAGAGCCGACAAAACCGGTCGCTCCAGTAATAAACACGACTTTTTCTTTTTTCATCGGCGCGTATCGCTTCCTTGCATTATTTCCTTCACGGCATTCCTCTTTATCTTCCTCGTAGACGTTTTCGGCAGTTCGTCGAAATACAGCATGAACTCCGATATCTTCTTGTATTCGGCGAGGTTGCCGCTAAGGCGACTTACTTCGGACCCGACTTTCTTCCTGATAAGCTCCTTGTCTTTTTTGTCGTCGCCTTCGAAACGCTCGAGGTTGGGCACGATAACCGCAAACACTTCCTCGGTCCCCGCCTTCAGCCCTTCCGTTGCCTTCTTCCCGATGACGCATATTTCCTTTATATAAGGGCTCGCGGACATTACCTCCTCTATCTCTTCGGGGAATACCTTCTTGCCCCCGCCGAGGACGATCAGGTTCCTGATGCGGCCTGTGATATACAGGAACCCGTCCTTATCGAACTTGCCGATATCGCCCGTGTGCAGCCAGCCGTCCTTTATCATCTCGGCGGTCTTTTCGAGATTTTTATAATAACCCTTCATGACGTGGTCTCCGCGCGTGACGATCTCGCCTTCTTCGCCGAACGTCCCGTCGGGTTTCATCAGCTCTACCTCGACGCCGGGGATCGGCTTGCCGACGGAGCCATATTTCAGTTCCCTGAAGGTATTTACCGCGATGACCGGCGACGTCTCGGTAAGCCCGTAGCCCTGCAATATCGTGAACCCCATCGCGTTAAAATCCATCTCTACGGCCGGGTCGAGCGGTGCCCCGCCGGAGACAAAACACCTCAGGTGCCGGCCGAACTGGCCGTGTATCTTCGAGAATACTGATTTCCCCGGTTTAATATTCAACTTCAGGAGGAACCTGCAAAGGTGCAGGCAGGTAAAAAAGAACTGCTTCTGTATGAACGGCAGCGACTGCGCCTTTTTCATTATGCCGTCGTGGAACATCTTCAGCACAAGCGGCACGGTTATCATTACGGTCGTCCTCGTCTCGTTCATTAGCGCAATGATATTCGCGGGCTTTAAGCTGTCGCAATAGGTAATAGTCGCGCCGACGTAAAGCGGCGACAGGAACCCTCCGGTAAGCTCGAGCATGTGGTTAAGCGGCAGCATCGATAGGAAATTGTCCGCTTCGGAATAGTGGACGAGCCGGTTGAGCTCCTTCGCCTGGAACATCAGGTTCTTGTAGGTCAATTCAACGCCCTTCGCGACTCCCGTCGTGCCGGACGTATAAACGATTACGGCGGTATCGCCGGCCTCGAGCGGCAGGTATTTCCTGTCACCCTCCTTCATCTTGAGGTCCTTGATCTTTATTAGGTCATCTCGCGGCGAATCATCGAGCAAAAAGACCTGCCTCAGGGCCTGAAGTTTCGGCCTGATATTATCTATCTCCGGCAGGTACTTCTCCGAGACGAAGATGAATTTCGCGCCGCTGTCGCTCAGGATAAACTCTATCTCCTTTTCGCTGAGCTTTACGTCTATCGGCACCACTATCCCGCCGCACGAGATGATCCCGAAGAGCGCAATGCCCCACTCGGGACGCGACTCCGACAGTATCGCGGCGCGGTCGCCCTTTTCGATGCCGCGCTTAAGCAGCGTCGAAGAGATGTCGACGGCCCGTTCGCCGAGCGGGACATACGAGAGCGCGTTCCATCCGTCCTTCGTCTTTATCTGCAGGGCGGTCTTCGAGAACCAGCGCTTATTTATCGACTCCATTATCTCGTGTATTGAAAGGTTGTCAAAATTCGGGGTAACCATCTATTTTACCTCTTTATGCCTTTCCTTCGCCGACTCGGCCGGCACGCCGTAGAATAGCTCGCCGTGCCCGACCTTCGTGTCCTTTAGCAGCACCGCGCCCGCCGCGACCATCGCGCGGTCGCCGATCTCAACGCCGGGAAGTATCACGGAGTTGAGCCCGACGACAGCGTCGCTTCCTATCCTGACTTTGCGCAATTTCAGCCGCCCCCTCTCGAACGAATGGCATATCACAGTCGAATTTCCGCCGATGACGGAACGGTCCCCTATCTCGAGGAGCGATATGTCGGCGACGTTCTTCGAGTTTATCTGGACGTTCTTTCCCATCTTCGCACCCATTAGCCGGTAGAGCAGGTTGCAGAAAGGCGTCAACAGTATGAAATCCATGAACGTGACCGATACGAGCAGGAATAACGAATTGACGAATGCCCATTTGAATGCGCCGGCCGAAGGTATCGGGTAATCGCCCTCCTTAAGGCGCAGGTTCAGCGCGGTCCTTATACCCCCGACGAGGAATATCAGCGTAAGCCCGTAGAGGAAATACCCGGCCGCTATCGATATGCAGATGACCATAAGACCGGGCACACACCCGAGCCTTGACGCGGGTTCGACCGTATGCAGGACCAGGGCCACGCCCGGGTAGAGGGACAGCCCGATCAATACCGCGCCCA
>Ga0209507_1000831_pt1 | contig 28515 bp, 26 predicted proteins | sample AD_UKC028_MetaG_FD_184414 | JGI IMG/M metagenome (GOLD analysis project Ga0209507, IMG submission 184414) | Active sludge microbial communities of municipal wastewater-treating anaerobic digesters from USA - AD_UKC028_MetaG (SPAdes) (version 2) | ecosystem: Engineered > Bioreactor > Anaerobic >...
CGGCGCTGCGCTTCATCACCCGTGCCGGCCCGGAAATCGGCGTCGCCTCGACCAAGGCCTTCACCACCCAACTCGCCGCACTCTTCCTGCTGACCCTGGTCATGGCCAAGGTAAAGGATCGCCTGAGCGCCGACCAGGAAAGCGCCTACATCGACCAACTGCGCCATCTGCCGGTTGCAGTCAACAAAGTCCTCGAACTGGAAACCGACATCAAGGCCTGGGCGCTACGCTTTGCCGACAAGCAGCACGCGCTCTTCCTCGGCCGTGGCCGGCATTACCCGATTGCGCTGGAAGGCGCGCTGAAACTCAAGGAAATCTCCTACATTCACGCCGAAGCCTACCCGGCAGGCGAACTCAAGCACGGCCCGCTGGCGCTGGTCGATGCCGACATGCCGGTCATCTCGATTGCCCCGAACGACCTGCTGCTCGACAAGCTGAAATCCAACCTCAAGGAGGTGCAGGCGCGTGGTGGTGAACTGTATGTGTTTGCCGATGGCGACTCGGAAATTGCCGAATCAGAAGGCGTGCATATCCTGCGTCTGCCCGAGCATTACGGCGAACTGTCGCCGATCCTGCATGTGATCCCGCTGCAGTTGCTCTCCTACCACGCGGCGCTGGTCAAGGGAACGGATGTAGACAAGCCGAGAAATCTGGCGAAATCGGTGACCGTCGAATGATGAAGCTAAATCTATATGCTATTCGTTTTGAGTTGTAGAGATGAGTCTAATGTTTATAGATATGAAAGCCGGGCGATTCACAATCTGCATGACCAACAGTAATGAGATGGGTTGTTGCACCTATATTTACGGATGGGAGGTTGTGTGAAAATTAGCGTAATGTGCATATTTGGAACGCGGCCGGAGGCCATAAAGATGGCGCCTGTGGTGAAGCAGTTGATGTCAATGCCTACGCATTTCGGCACCAAAGTTTGCGTGACTGGTCAACACCGCCAGATGCTGGATCAAGTGCTGGATCTTTTCGAGATAAAGCCGGATTTTGACCTTGCAATCATGAAGCCCGGTCAAGATTTGGCAGGTGTGACATCTGCAATTCTAGGTGGGCTGAATGAACTTTTTCAGAGCGAGCAGCCTGATGTTGTCCTTGTTCATGGAGACACGGCCACTACGTTTGCAGCAACACTGGCTGCCTACTACCACAAGATTCCGGTCGCTCATGTCGAGGCTGGCTTGCGTACAGGGGACATCTATTCACCTTGGCCTGAAGAGGCCAACCGAAAATTGACTGGTGTTCTTGCACAATTGCATTTCGCACCCACCAATGTTTCGCGCGAGAACCTTCTACGCGAGGGGTGTGATGATGCGACCATATTTGTCACCGGTAACACGGTAATTGACGCATTGCTCACCGTCGTCGAGAAACTGAAAAGTGACCCTATGCTTCGGAAGAGATTCGAGAAAGAGTTTGAGTTTCTTAATTCGGATCGCAAACTTGTTCTGGTAACCGGTCACCGAAGAGAAAGTTTCGGGGGTGGGTTCGAGCGTATCTGTAAAGCGCTGGTTCAGTTAGCTAGAGAATTTCCAGATGTGGAAATTCTATACCCGGTACATTTGAATCCGAATGTCAGAGAGCCGGTTGGGCGGCTGTTATCTGATATCTCGAATATTCATCTTGTCGAACCGCTAGACTATCTTCCTTTTGTTTATCTGATGAATCGGGCATACATAATCCTTACAGATTCCGGTGGGATTCAGGAAGAGGCGCCCTCGCTCGGAAAGCCGGTATTGGTGATGCGAGATACCACGGAGCGTCCAGAGGCGGTGGAGGCTGGCACTGTGAGGCTGGTCGGGACAGATATTGAAAAGATATTTGAGGCATTGAGTGAGTTGTTGTCAGACCAAGGTGCCTACGAGCGTATGAGCTTTGCACACAATCCTTATGGAGATGGTAAATCGGCTCAACGAATTTCAAAGATACTTATCGAAAGAATCGGAAAGCAATGAAAAACGAATTTAAATCGGTTTCAATGATTGGCCTTGGCTATATTGGACTCCCTACTGCTGCAGTTATTGCTAGTCGCGGGGTTGAAGTGATTGGTGTTGATGTCAATGTTCATGCAGTTGAGACAATCAACAGTGGACGTATCCATATAGTGGAGCCCGACCTTGATGCGCTGGTTCATGAGGTTGTTCGACAAGGAAAACTGCGAGCGACAACTCAGGCTGAGCAGGCAGATGCCTATTTGATCGCCGTGCCTACCCCGTTCAAGGATGACCACAAGCCTGATCTGGACTATGTTGAAGCGGCAGCGCGCTCAGTCGCGAAGGTTCTTAAGAAAGGTGACCTTGTTATCCTTGAGTCAACCTCGCCCGTAGGAACAACCGAGCAGCTTGCTGCCTGGATGGCTGAAGACCGGCCTGACTTGTCCTTCCCTCAGCAAGCAGGTGGAACTGCAGACATCAATGTTGCTTATTGCCCGGAGCGCGTGCTTCCCGGAAAAGTCATTCAGGAGCTTGTAGAAAATGACCGGGTAATTGGTGGAATGACAGAAGTATGTGCTAAACGAGCTCAATCGCTTTATAGAATATTTGTAAGGGGCGAGTGCTTGATCACGAATGCGCGCACTGCAGAAATGTGCAAGCTGACTGAGAATTCATTCCGTGACGTAAATATTGCCTTCGCCAACGAATTGTCGCTTATTTGCGATGAGTTGAATATTAACGTGTGGGATCTGGTCAGGCTGGCGAACCGTCATCCACGAGTGAACATTCTGCAACCCGGGCCTGGTGTCGGTGGGCACTGCATTGCGGTGGATCCGTGGTTCATCGTGGATTCTGCTCCGGACTCGGCTCGAATTATTCGTACTGCACGCATTGTAAATGACAGCAAGCCGGAATTTGTCATTGGAAAAGTGCTTGATGCCGCTCGTAACCTGAGTAATCCGGTAATTGCCTGTCTCGGTCTAGCCTTCAAGCCGGATATTGATGATTTGCGAGAAAGCCCGGCACTGGAAATCACCAAGGTGCTCGCCGAAAAAGGGGTTGGCCGGATCATCGCGGTAGAGCCCAATATTGATACCTTGCCGGCAGCGTTATCCGGTCAGGTCGAGTTGATGGATCTGGAGGAGGCTTGTGCGCTTGCCGACATCATTGTCATTCTCGTAGATCACCGCCAGTTCTTGCAGGTGGATTGGTCAGTTATTGACCGAAGTGTCATCGTAGACACCAAGGGAGTTCTGTCCAGGAGATCTTCGGCAGCATGATTTGTCATCTGGGGTGCCTAAGCGTCCAGGCATTTGCTACTCAAATTGAGTTTGAAATTGCTTCCCCAAAGCTGAAGGCCACGCGGATTGATTAACGTTGCCATACAGGCGTTGACGCTTCTAAGTGGAATGCTGGTGAATTTTGTCGTGCCGGCACTCTATGGATTGGAGTCCTATGGGGCTTTCATTCAGGCAAATATTCTTGTTTTTGTTTTTCAGAAACTCACTGACATTGTCAATGAACCATTGATAAGCCATGTTGAGGGGCGCTACGTATTTGCAACGTCCTTGCTGATGGGGGGCGTGGTAATGCTCCTGTTTCTCATCACTAACAGCATTGATCCAATTGGCAACCCACTTTTGCTTGGCGTGATGCTGGTTAGTTCCTGCTGTTTGCTTTCGATGTATGCGCTTCGGCAGCAACTCAGGCTTCTTGTTTATCTAGTTGTTTTTCTCGGGGTCTTCGGTCTTTTGCTGGCGCTCAAGATGCTGGCTGATTGGCAGTTAAGCATTGTCGATGTGCTCATCTGGACAAATCTCATACCCGGGTTTCTTGCGGCACTTGGACTTGTCTCCTCAGGTTCCCGGTTGCCCCCTGGCAAGCAATTGTTATCCACTATGGGTAATACGTTTGTAATGTTGCCTCGCATGATCTCAGTCACGCTCGTTTTCAATCTGCTTACAAACATATTGCCGTACATCCTCTCCAAAACCCTTCCAGTTAGAGACCTTGGCTTGTTCCGGGTCGTAACGTCCGTTATTCAATCGGCGACAAGTCTGTTCCCCCTGAACACCAAGGCGATATTCGTCGCCTTTGTCGGAGGCGAGCGACGGGAAACGCTGTTCAAGACCATCATGTCAGCCTCGCTCCTTTACTTCTCAATTCTTGGCGTGTTCGGGTACCTGCTCGCGTGGATGGTGCCGAAACTCAGTCCCTACCTTGTGCTGGTCGCCAGTCTTCCAGTGCTTTACTGGGCGGTTGTCTCGGAACGTTACCTCCTCGCCAGCGGATCGCGTCGACAGGTCATGATTGCCAATTTGACGGTCGGATTACTGGCGGTGCTTGGGGTTCTATTTGTCCACGACTTGGAGCAAGCGGTGATTTTCTATGCGCTGGGATTCTCGGCGTATGCCTTGGCGTTGCGTGCCGGACGTCAAACCTCTCTCCCTTCGGGCGCGATGTATTGGGTCGTCATCCTCTCGCCTAGCGTTATATGGCTACAGGCAAAGAGTGTCTTTATACCCATCTTATACATGGTTTCGTTGATCATTCTGGCGACCGTTGTCCTTCGGTTCCGTCCGGCCGACTTGCGTAATTTGAGATTCTGAAAATGAATGCTGTCCAGCTCTATCGCCTTGGGAACTGGTGTCACAGGAGGCATATTCCGCTCGTTCCAACGCTGATTCGCAACCTCATTTTTTTGTTGTATAACTCCTATATCCCTTCTTCGGCGTCGATCGGAAACGGTTCGATTTTTGCCTATGGCGCGATTGGCGTTGTGGTGCATGCCAATGCGATCATTGGCCGAGGTTGTGTGATTGGCCAAGGCATCACCATCGGCGCTTCCGAAGGTTTCGTTTCGCCGGCGATGAACAGGTGCCCGATAATCGGCGACAACTGCTATATCGGTGCGGGGGCAAAGATACTCGGGAATATAAAAATAGGTGATAGTTGTCAGATAGGCGCTGGAGCAATAGTTCTCAAAGACATACCGGATCATTCGGTCGTGGTCGGAGCCCCGGCCCGCGTCATTGGACAGACCGAGGTTGGTTTCCTGGCGATTCGATCATGACGTCCAGCCTGTTCAATCAGTTGAGCCGGCGTGTTGACAACGCGCCTCCCTGGATAGCCATTGCGAGCGCCTCTGTTGCAGCAAGCTTTCTTATGCAGGAGGCGGGTGGTGTTTTCATTGCCGGCATTGCGGCTGCGGCGCTTATTGTCCTATTAGCTTTGATTTCGCCTTGGTTCGGGCTACTGGCGCTATTCCCGATGGCGTTTGCGATCCGACCGACGCCACCATCGATCGGACTGCAAGAGGGTTTATTTGCGGTATTGCTTGCAGTCGTTTTTGTCGGCGCAGTTCTCAGACAGTTGAATAATCACGGCATAGGTTCATTTTTTCGGACCTTCGGCTGGTTCGTTCTATCAATGTGCGGATTGTTGGCGATCAATCTGGTCGTTGCCCATTTAAACCAGGTCTCCCTCGCGGATTGGCTCCGTGGCGTGGTTCCATTCCTGTTCGTTCTAGCATTTGTCCCGGTCGCGATTTTGTTAGGCCACGACCGGGAAAGGCACTTCTGGTTCGGTTGCTCGGTTGCTGCTTTGATTGCCTTGATGGTTGGCTATGTCGTGGTGTTCTACTTTGCAAACTCATTGTGGCAGCCATACTGGAAACTGACGGTTGATGGCGAAGTGCTGCGGGTTTCGGAACAGATTGCCATGGATTACCCGGATTCAGCCTATGGACCGTTACTGGACCGAATTACGATGCTGGTTCAGCGTTCAACAGATGCCATCTTGCCCATCGGTATGGTGGCAGGATTCGTGGTTGCCGTGTTCGCGAGAGGTAAGCAGAGTACCCTGCTGGGAATGTGCCTCTCCCTTGTCAGTTTGGCTGCAATTTTGACAACATTCACGCGGAGCATGCTTTCGAGTGCTGTCTTGGTGCTTGGCATTTTTGCACTATTTGTTCTCGTTTACCGCAGGGACAGGCTTTTGAAAATGCTTTGGCTAATGTGCTGCTTGGCAGTAGCAGGCCTTGTATTCGTTTTTGGAACCGGAATGGACAGGGTATGGATTGGGCGCATGGGTTGGTTGATTGAATCCATCAATACACTTTTCAGAATTGAGTTGTCCGGCGTGGCCCCGGAGTTGTCCGGCGTGGCCCCGGATAAGGTGGTGGACGGGAATGTCAGCACGCGAATCGAAGAATACCGAATCGCATGGCAAATGTTTCTGGATCACCCTTTGCTGGGCAATGGGTTGGGTGTCAAGCATGAAATGCGCTGGGAAACTCCTGAGGGAAAATCTCTCTACCAGTCGGTGGGCTATGTCCATAATTGGCCACTCTATATTCTGATGGTCGGTGGTGCGACGGGGTTGTTTGCTTACTTTGCCACACTCCTCGGACCTGTGTTATCGGGGCTTTCGTCTTTGAAGACGGAATCCAATGCGCGGACAATCGTGCGCATGGTCCTCCTGACTATGGCTGTCTACGGTTTGTTTTTTGCTGTATTTCGCCTTGTGACCTTTAATCTCATACTTGCTGCAGCCTGGGGATATATTTATTTACGAAGGGTACCAAAGGAAACTGAAGGCGCTCAATGACCCAAGTTGACTGGAGAGGCCGGACTCTCAATATACTTTCCTGGGTGATATTGATTGCTGTTCTAGCACCTGAGTGGTGGGCATTCTTCAAGAGCGAAGCCTTTGTTTTTGTCAACGGCTGGGATGAAGAGACCTATCTTTCGTGGCAAGGAGTGCTCGGAGCGAAGGATTTGCCTGGCTATTACGTTTCCTATTTAAACCTTGCTTTGCATAATTTCGGCATTTCTGGGGCAGTCCAGAATCTGATTTTTGATACGATTTTTTTTCCAATAACTGTATTTCTTGTTTATGAATCATTTCGGTTGGCTGGGTTCGGTTCTAATCGAAAATTTTCGTATGCACTTATTGTAAGTCTCTCGTCAGTTCTATTCAATTATTCAAATCCGTTGATATCATTAATTCTCGGCCCCTACGATGGGTATGCATTACTTATGGCGGGGCATGAACTCTACCCAACTATCTTACGAACGCCAAATCCTCAAGTTTCATATTTTCTTGTTGCGTTAGCCGTATATTTATTCTTGAGGTTTAGGCATTTTTGGATTTTTATTATTCCTTTGCCATTTTTGTATTATTATGTGGCAATTTCTTATATTTTTTTTGTGTCTATGTATTTTGTTTCAGCGTTAATTGCTTCGAAACAGTGGATGGTTGGTTATAAAAATTTCTTTGTTTCTTTTTTTGGGCCTTTTTTATCTTTAACCGTTATTTTGGTGGTGTTGTTTGCCGTTAGTGGCTTATATCAGCATGATAACTATATACGGCAGAATAGCTATGTTTTCTTTGAGACAAGGTTCCCTCAACTTCCATTGGCTATTATTTTGTTGGGGTCTTGGTTTTGTATTTTATATTGGTTTGAATTGATTCGCATTGATCGTACCTTATATATTATTTTAGCGTGGCTTGGGCTTGCTGCTTGTGCTTCGGTGAACATTCATCTGATTACTGGATTCATGTTGTCGCAGAAAAATTATTACGATTATGGGTTAAGTGTGCTATTCGGTCTTGGATTGGTGGGGATAATTGAATTATTGAAGAGCGAGAGAGTTAGATTTGGATTTCTCTTGTTCTTTCTTGGTTCAGTGGCCTATCTTTCATTCCAGAGCCAGTTAAGATACGCTAGGTATGCGATTTCCATGAGTCCGAAGATGGTAGCGGTTCTTGAGCATGCCAAGCAGGATCCGTTGCACAGCATTATCCCTGACCTTGCTGTCTCATCTTTGGTTGCTTATTCGACGCCCAAGTTGTTTGCTCCGCCATTTTCATATTTGTACTATTTCAAATTTATTGCAAAGCAATGCGTTTACTATGAAACGCTTCTTGATAACGCTGTGCGATACTCGGAGGGGCACCTGAGTGAGAAGTCGGTACAGTTGAAATCATTGGAAGAAACTACAGAAAATATTGAGAAGGGCCGGTTTCAGCAAAGGTCGGTACCTTATGTAAACCGAGATTATTGTGAATATGAGGTTTATAATGACAAAAGTTTTGTGTTGCTGCCACCTCAATAAATAATCTCGGATGAATTGATTGTTGCCGGCCTCAATGTTTTTTATAAATTTCAGCCGATTTGGATTTTTATTTTTTAAATTAGGGTGATTTCCGTTAAATAATCGTATGATGGATTTTAAATGGAAAATATAAGCGATTTATCGGTTAGTGTTGTGGTTCCTCTTTATCGTAGCGCTAGTTTGGTTAATGTATTTTATGAGCGTTGTGTGGGGCAGCTAAATGACCTTTGCTGTGATTGGGAGCTGATTTTGGTAGATGATGCAAGCCCTGATAACACTTGGGAAATAGCTGGCTTGCTTAGGGAGCGATGCGAATCTGTGAAGATAATTCGGCTAGCGCATAATCATGGGCAGCAGCACGCAACGCTTTGTGGGCTTGGGTACGCTACCAAAAACTATGTCATTACTATCGATGATGATTTGCAGTGTTTCCCGGAGGATATTCCGCTGTTTATCGAGCAGTTGGCAAGCGGGAAGGAAGTTGTTATCGGCCGCATCGCGCGCCAAGAAAAACAGCATTCCTGGTTGCGCAACGTCGGTTCCCGCATCAATCAACAGTTGGCTGGAAAGATTATTGGAAAACCGAAAGGTATTAGCCTTTCGAGCTATAGAGGCATGACGAGAAAGGTTGCCGAACGTCTGGTTGCCTATAAGGGAGCGCATCCTCACATAGCAGCGCTATTGTTCAAGTCGGTCCCCGTTGCCTATATTGGCAATGTCGATATCCGTCATGCGCCTCGTGGAGATGGGGGAGGGACCTCTTATTCGTGGCAAAAGCTGGTCAAAACTTTGTCCTATCTGCTAATCAACCACTCTTACCTGCCTCTAAGACTTATGATCGGGTGGGGCGTTGCGATAAGCTTGGCGAGTCTGGGCTTTGCCTTGTGGGTCTTAGTGCAGGGGCTGGTTTTTGGCTATACAGCAACAGGTTGGGCATCTTTGGCGGTACTTATTTCCTTTCTCTCCGGCAATATCTTGCTGGCGCTGGGTGTCGTTGGCGAATACTTGGGTCGCTTGGTTGAGGAAGCCAGCAATATCACGCAGTTTTCGGTTTTTGAAGAACGGCTTTGACAGCCTACTCGTAACTCAATGAATCCAAGAGTCTATCTGGTATCCGAATATTTCCCCGCTTCTTCCGTGATGTGGGACGGCAGCTTTTCGCATCTTGACGAAGTGGACACCTCACGGTCGGGTTCCCTAGTCTATTGCCAGTCTCTCCACTATCTTGAAGCGGCGGCCGAAAACCCCAATGTCTCTGCCATCGTCACCACACCGGCGCTGGCCGGGGAGTCGATCACTCCATCCAAGGCGGTAATTGCTACGGTGGATCCGCGGTTTGCGTTCTTCAACCTCTACGCAGCTTTTCATGAGGCCGGGATGAGCCTGCCAGACATGGACTTTGGCGTCGGGGGGGCTGCCGCATACATCCGGCGGCGGTTGTTTCGCCAAGGGCACGGATAGGCAACCGGGTCGAAATCGGTGCCAACGCGGTCATCGAAGATTTCGTACACATCATGGATGACGTGTTCATCGCTCCCAACACAGTCATCGGTGCCGAAGGCTTGATTACCTTGCGGCGCGACGACGGCGAACTATTGATGGTCAGGCATGCAGGCGGGGTCGAAGTTGGTCAGGGTTCGCAGATATTGGCTGGCGCGGTGATCGCCAAGTCGCTGTTCTCTTCCTTCACGCGCATCGGCAGAAATTGCCAGATTGGTATCCTGGCCAACGTCGGCCATGGCGTATCCATAGGGGATGATTCGGTGGTATCGGGAAACACCGTTATTGCGGGGCGAACCAGGCTTGGGCCGAAGGTCTGGGTCGGTGCGTCTGCGTCGATTGCCCAAGGGCTTGAAGTGGGGGAGGGCGCCCAGATCAAGATGGGGGCGGTGGTCATTGGCAATGTTGATCGCGGGCAGGTGGTTTCAGGAAATTTTGCTGTTACGCATACGGCCAGCATGCGGAATTTTTTCAAGATCAGGTCTTATGAAAAACATTGATCTCACTTTTTGTTTCAAGGGCGCTCGCCAGTATATTCATGGTACAGACATGCTTAATCAATGTACTGTGCTCCTGCGAGAGAAGTTAGGGGCGGGCTTGGAACAGCTTGATTTCGTGATCCATCGGATGACTGATAGAAATCTTTGTCTGTCCTTATATCCGGCTGAGTCAGTGCCGGATTTTGACACGCTGGAGGTTGCAGACCTTAAATTTGCGGTTGCCGGTGAATATTGGGATGCTCGCTTGTCCGATGTCGACGATGGTCCAGATTGCCGCTATCCGTACGATGAGGATGTCGTGGTTCACCTTTGCAGCCTTGATGCTGTAGGGCGGCAGATAGTCTTGCAGCAAGAGGCGCCATACTCAGAAATCGAGACATTGGTGGCCATGACCAAGGCTCTTCATCAGAAGGTCTTTCCAGACCTAGACGGCAGTTGGGTCTTCTGTCGATGGAGTAGCCCACGGTGGCCATTGGTCGATAGCTTGAAAAGGGTTTCAATCCAGTTGACGCAGGCCTTGGGAACGCGATTAACCCGTTCGGAAGTGAGTCTTGATGGGAAAGTGCTCGGTCACATTTACTTTAGTGCCAGGAGCAACAAATGATTGGCATTGCCAGTATCGCTGCCTATTTGCCATCCAGTCGAATAGACAATATTGCCCGCGCGGAGCAACTTGGTTCGACGCCCGAGCAGGTCGAAGAAAGAATTGGTTTTCGCAAGCTTGCCCAGATGGAGCCGGAGAATGGCACCTTTGGACTTGCAATTGCTGCCATCCGGCAACTGTTGCTGCAAAAGCCTATTGCCCCTGAGTCCATCGAGGTGCTGGTGGTGGTGACCCAGAATCCGGACCGCAACATTCCGCACCTGTCCGCCGAACTGCACGGAGTTCTTGGTCTGCCTGATCGTTGCGCATGCTTCGACATAGGCTTGGGATGCTCCGGCTATGTCTATGGCTTGTCCGTGGTGAGTTCATTCATGCAGGCCAATGGCTTCAAGACGGGCGTGCTGGTTACTGCCGACCCGTATTCGAAGGTCGTCGATCAGGGCGACAAGAACACTAGTCTCATCTTTGGCGATGGGGCGACCGCAACGCTTCTCAACGACGACCCGGTTTTCGACCTCGGGGTGTTCTCGTTCGGGACGCGGGGGAGCGAGGCGGACAAGCTGGCCTGTAACGACTCGGTATTGTTCATGAACGGGCGGGCAGTTTTCAATTTTGCGGCGACCCATGTTCCGGCAGACATCCGCCAGGTTGCGGAAAAGAATGGCGTGACCCTGGCGGAAATCGACTGTTTCGTCGTGCACCAGGGTAGTCGTTTCATCGTTGAAACCATTGCCGATCGCTTGTTGCTTGATCGGCAGAGGGTTCCCTTCCTGGCTGCGGAATATGGAAATACAGTTTCCTCGTCCATTCCCATGATGCTGGTGGAGTTGATGAAGAACGAGGCGAACAAGACTTTGGTTCTTAGTGGTTTTGGCTTGGGTTTTTCTTGGGCCAGTACAGTAATCAAACGTAGGGAGTGAATGATGAAAGTGGAGCGTCAAGACATTATCGCTGCGGTGCGCGATGCCAAGGTGGTTTCAGACCCGGACAAGTTGCGCGATGAGGTCAAACTGGGTGATCAGGGAATTGATTCGCTCGGGGTTTTCAATATTCTGCTGGTTCTTGGCGAAAAGTATGGAATTGAAATTCCCGATTCAGATGTCGATCAATTGACCACCATCGCCGTCATGGTCGATTACCTCAATCGGCGCCTGGCCTAGAGCGCTTGTTGGCATCCACTGCGCCGAGCCCCATTCAAGGGGGCACCGCGACCTCGCGTCTTGTCTATCTGCTCAAGGTGCTGGCGGCAGCGGTTGCCTTTGCTTGCCTTGTCTATTTCTCCGACACCAGCACGCTGGTCGCTGTGTTGAAAGAGGCAGACTATCGCTTTGTGGCGGCAGGTTCGGCGATATTTTTGTATGGTCAATACTTGGCAGCACAACGCTGGCGCGGCGTGCTCGTATCTGGGGAACTCGGTGTTTCGCGCTTCGAGGCCTTCCGATTGAACCTGGTCGGTACTTTCATTGGCAACTTCCTTCCGGGCCAAGGTAGCGGCGATCTGGTCAAGTCCGCCTTCTTGTTCGGGCGTTTTCCGGGGCGGCGGGCCTTCCTGCTCGCTTCTGTTGTCTATGATCGTCTGCTCGGCCTGTCAGCTATGCTGACATTGGCAGTGGCGGGAATACTCCTTCTCGGGGCGGTTGCGGGCGATTGGTCGCTGCTTTCCACCGCTGGCTGGACGCTAGGGCTCGTGGTGGCCTTGGCTACCGTCGCTGCCTTGTTCCGCCAACTGCTGCCGTTCGGTAATTTCTTTCGCGATCGCCTGGGAAAGCGCTTTGCCGGGTTTTCCGGGGAAATTGCAGAACTGTTTGGAAACCGTCGACTTTTCGCGCGTTCTTTTGCCCTGAGCATGATTTTCCAGTTGTCCTGGGCCCTATCTCTCTGGATGATGTTGCTCGCGGTCAGAGATGCCGTTCCGCTGGCGCCTGTTCTGCTGGCCGCACCGCTCTCCGTTCTTATCGCATCCTTGCCGATTTCTCTTGGCGGGTTGGGGGTTCGGGAAGGTGCATTCAGCCTGCTTATCCAGCGTTTCGGGATCAGCGCTGATGTTGCTACGGCGGGAGCACTGCTCTCCTTGACACCTCTTCTAATTGCTTCGTGTCTCGGTGGGTATTTTATTTGTTTTAAATTTCCGCGACAAATTCAGATTTGAAAATACGATTCGTTAGCCCCTCCATTGTGAAGCCTTATATCGATTTCAGTACTCGGCTTTACTTGGCAGATATATGTCTTGATTATCCGGATGACTTTTGTTTTGGCCTTAGTAGAACACTATGTTCCGTAGAATCGGTGAGATAAAACAAATTTATAGGTTGGCATTATGATGAACGTGAGAAAAGTATTGGCTATTCCAATAGTTTATAGGCTTTTTAGGTACGTTGTTGGGAGTGACGCTTCCCGGCAACGCTATGCAGACCTGTTTATTCGGGCCCCATCTGGCGCAAAAGTTCTCGATATTGGCTGCGGGACCGGCGATATCCTCAAGTTTCTTCCGTCGGTGGATTACATGGGGTTCGACATCAGTCCTGATTACATCGAGTCTGCAAAGAGAAATTTTGGTGACCGCGGGCAATTCTTCTGCGAACCGGTTGGCAGTGGCATCGATGTGCCCGAGTCGTCATTCGACGTCGCGCTGGCTCATGGCGTCCTGCATCATCTCGACGATGCTGAAGCGATCGCGCTATTTTCCATTGCTTATCGTTCGCTGAAACCGGGGGGGCGCCTGATCACGTTCGACGGTTGCTTTACCGAAGACCAGTCCAATCTTGCGAGATTCTTCGTTTCGCGTGATCGAGGTCAGTTCGTGCGCCATCGATCAGGTTATGAGGCATTGGCCAGGACCGCCTTCTCTGAAGTAGAGGTTACCATTAGCCACGATCTGATACGGCTTCCTTATACGCATATCGTAATGGAGTGTCGAAAGTAACGTGAGGGAAATAATTGCTTTGTCAAAGTCTCTATGCAGGGCGGTGCTTGGCTTCCATTCATGCGCTCGGCTGACGGGCAGTGCTGGACACCCTCCTGAATCATCGGAGGAGTTATGAGTACCGAAAAAATCCCATTCAACCGACCTTACATGACTGGCAAGGAACTCTATTACATTGCCGAAGCCAAGTTCGGCAATATGCTGGCCGGCGATGGCCCTTTCACCAAGCGTTGCCACCAGTGGCTTGAGCAAAGGACAGGATGTGCCAAGGCGCTACTGACCCATTCTTGTACCGCCGCCTTGGAGATGTCGGCGCTGTTGCTGGATATTCAGCCAGGTGACGAGGTCATCATGCCGTCGTTTACCTTTGTTTCTACCGCAAATGCTTTCGTCTTGCGTGGCGGGGTGCCGGTGTTTGTCGATATCCGCGAGGACACGTTGAATCTTGATGAGCGCTTGATCGAAGCAGCCATCACCCCGCGCACCAAGGCGATCGTGCCGGTTCATTACGCGGGTGTTGCGTGCGAAATGGATACGATCATGGCGATCGCGCGGAGGAACGGCCTCAAGGTCGTGGAAGACGCGGCCCAAGGTGTCATGTCCAGCTACAAGGGACGCGCTCTTGGTAGCATTGGTGACTTGGGGGCGTACAGCTTTCACGAGACGAAGAACGTGATTTCCGGTGAGGGTGGTGCGCTGTTGGTCAACGATCCCGAACTGGCCTTGCGTGCGGAGATCATTCGCGAGAAAGGCACGGATCGCAGCCGCTTCTTCCGGGGAGAGGTGGATAAATACACTTGGCAGGAGGTGGGCTCATCCTTCCTTCCCGGGGAACTCATCGCAGCATTCCTCTGGGCGCAACTGGAAGAGGCGGAGAGGATTACCATCGACCGCCTGGCGAGTTGGGGGCGTTATCACGAACTGCTGGCGCCACTGGAAGCGAAGGACATCCTTCGTCGGCCGGTTATTCCGGAAGGGTGCCAGCATAACGCGCATATGTACTACGTGATGTTGGCACCGGATATTGATCGGCAGGCTGTCTTGAATGAGTTGAAGCGCAACGAGATTTACTCGGTGTTTCACTACGTGCCGCTGCACTCTTCGCCTGCCGGGCAGCGATATGGGCGGGTACATGGTTCGCTGGAGATGACTAATGGCCAATCTGAGCGTTTGATCAGGTTGCCGTTGTGGGTTGGTATCACTGCTGAGCAGCAGGATCGGGTGGTCAGCGTGCTCGGACAGTTTCTGGGTGCATATGCATAATTTTTTTGAGCTCGGATTAATCGGCTTTGGTTACGTCTTTAGGAAAATGGAATGTGTGGCCTATTCGGAGTAGTTTGCCGCAAAGAAGATTTTGAGGCGATTGGCCCAAGGATTGAGCGGGCTCACAAGATACAGAGTCATCGCGGGCCGGATATGCGGGGCGAGGTCTTGCTGAATACGCGAGGAGAGCGTGTCGTCTATCTGGCTCATCAGCGTCTTTCCATTCTTGATCTTAGCGATGCCGGTCGTCAGCCGATGCAAGACAGGGCGCAGGGCAGTTGGATTGCCTATAACGGCGAGGTTTATAACTACCGTGAATTGGCTGAAGCAATCGGTTTCGAATCAATCGGCGGTAGCGATACGGAAGTCGTCCTTGAATATTTCAGGCGCTATGGTGTTGAGACCTCCTTGCCAAAATTTAATGGCATGTGGGGTGTCGCGTGGATGTCCGAGAAGGACGACGTGCTCTATCTCACCCGGGATCGAGCAGGCGTAAAGCCGCTTTACTACACGCTCTGCGATGACCAATTGTTCTTTGCTTCAGAAATCAAGACGCTGCTGGTTCTGGCTGGCCGTCGTCAGAAAATAAATCTTCAGGTCGTTGGGGAATACCTGCTTCAGTCGCTGCAGGATGCTTCAGATGCCACATTTTTTGCCGATATATTTGCCATAACACCAGGCAGCTACGCGCGTATTTCGTTGAGCGAGCCACGCCTGGAAGTAAAACCTGTCGAATATTGGAGCCCGTTCGCGGAGAACAACAGCCCTGTCGATCCAAAGGATGTTATTGGCAAAGTTCGTGAAATCGTTACGGATGCAGTGAAACTGCGCTTGAGGGCTGATGTTCCAGTTGGTGTATTGCTATCCGGGGGGGTGGATTCATCGATTATCGCTGCGTGCGTGAAACAGATCGTTGGGCGTGAGAGCGATAACGTAACTGTTCTTTCGGCGGTAAGCCCTGGAATGCCCGGTGATGAATCCTATTTCATTGATCGGGTGGCAGCCCATTTGAATCTGAATCCGATCAAGGTCAACACAGCCTGGGGCGCAAGCGAGTCAATGGCTCTGTTGCGCAAGGTGACATGGGCAAATGACACCCCCTTGGGGTCGTTCTCCAATGTTGCATTCTATTTGCTGATGCAACGTGCCCACGAAGCGGGAATCAAAGTGGTCCTTAGCGGGCAGGGGGCAGACGAATTGTTCTGCGGCTATCGAAAGTACTTGGCGTTTTATTTGCAACAACTCGCCAAGCGCAAGGATTTCGGCGGGTTACTCAAAACGGGATTCGATTTTTGGAAGAATGGCGTCGGCCTTAGCCAGTTCAACTTGACTGAGGCGCGTCGCTACCTAAGCCGCAGGGTTGAAACTGAAACCTTGGGGCCTGCCCTGAAAGGCGCCTTCGCACCCTTGAGGCTTGGGGTGACTGGGGAGGGCATCGCTTATAGGCAGTGGCTGGACTACCGTAACTTTTCGGTGCCCTACCTTACCCATTACGAGGATCGAGCTTCGATGGCTTTCTCGCGAGAGGTGCGTCTTCCGTTCCTGGATTACCGTGTGGTTGAGTTGATGCTGAATGCGCCGATTCAATCCAAACTGAATGAAGGTTGGACAAAATATTCATTGCGTAAAGCTTTCTCGGAACTGCTACCCACTGAAATTGCATGGAGAAAGGATAAGCAGGGTTTTTCGATGCCCCAGGAAGGGTGGTTGCGTGGTGAACTCAAGAGTGAATGGCTCGATGTTCTTCACCAAAATGCTGAAATATTCAAGCGGGGCATACTTGATCACAGTGGCCTGCATGCGAAGTTTGAGCGTTTTTGCGCAAAGGAATCTGGCATTTGGTACCGAGAGATTTTCGCGCCGCTTGCATTGGAGATCTGGTTTCAGGAATTTTCTGAATTCATTGATTGATGGATATGCGCGGGTTTTCTAGATTTCTGGGTATCGCGAAATTATTACCGCGGCTTGGCCTGACAAATATATTCCGGGTGGCCAGACATCGGGTTTTGTTGAAACTGCGGATACATCCGGTTTGTCGGCTGAAAGCCGAGATTGTTGCGGGTTCATTTTTTCAGGAGGTCGTTAGCAGTCGCAATCTGCTGGCATCACAGGCTTGGCAGGGGACACTAAAATATTTCGATTGGTTTGAGGTTCCTGTTCCGGTGGGGGGTAAGCCGAATTGGTTCTCCAAGCCGTTCAGCGGTGGGGCTGATTGGCCCTCGGATGGTCCTTGGTGGAAACCGGATACTTCAGTCAAAAACACGGGTGACATAAAAGAAATATGGGATCTCTCCAGGTTCAACTGGGTTTTGGCAATGGCTCAACGAGCCGCCAACGGTGACAACGCCGAGCTTCATCGCCTTAACGAATGGCTTCGTGATTGGTCAGAAAAGAACCCACCGTACATGGGGCCGAATTGGGGGTGTGGGCAAGAGGCTTCTATCAGGGTGATGCACCTTGCCATTGCTGCCGTGATCCTCGAGCAAGACAAGTCACCTTCACCTCCTGTCCTAAGTTTCATCAGGGCGCATTTGGCACGGATTGCATCTACGTTGAGCTATGCACTTTCCCAAGATAATAACCATGGCGTACTGGAAGCCTCTGGATTATTTGTTGGAGGGGAGTGGCTCTATGCTGTATCTAAAGATGCTCATGCCAGAAAATGGGCGGATTTGGGTAGAAAATGGCTTGAGGAAAGAGCGAGAAGGCTGATTTCTCCCGACGGTGGATTCAGTATGTACTCGGTTGCGTATCATCGAGAATTTCTGGATGCCCTGACGATTAGTGAATTCTGGCGGCAGAGGTTTGAACTAGCTTCGTTTTCGCCGCTGTTCCGGGAGCGTGCCAAAGAGGCCGCATTATGGTTGAAAGCATTTACACATCCGGCAACGGGCGACACGCCGAATATTGGGGCAAATGATGGCACTAGGTTGTTACCACTGACGGACACTGAATATCGCGATTTTCGTCCCTCCGTGCAAATGGCTTGCATTTTGTTCACGGGACGTGCGGCTTACGATCAAGATGGCCCATGGAATTTGCCGCTAGTTTGGCTTGGCGTACAAATTCCGAAGGAAATATTGCCTAGCGAAGAATCACGACTATTTGACGACTGTGGATTTGCAGTTCTCCGTGTGGAGTCTGGAAACGGAGACTATCAAGCATTTGTTCGTTATCCACGATTTCGCTTCCGCCCGAGCCATGCCGATGTATTGCATTTCGATTTTTGGATTGATGGAGTCAATATATTGAGGGATGGTGGGTCATATAGTTACGCCTCCGCATTGGGTGCTCTGGATTATTTTATTGGCACTGAATCGCATAATACATTTCAGTTTGACGATAGAGACCAAATGCCTCGTTTTAGCACCTTCCTTTTGGGAAGCTGGCTGGAGCTGGCGGAGCGTTCAAATATCCAAAACATGGACGGCGAAGTAGCCTTTTCTGCAAAATACTCGGATGATAAAAGTTCCGTTCATGAACGTAAGATTAATCTGATGCCAGAGAAACTTACTGTTTGCGATAGCGTGGGTGGATTTTCAAAAAAAGCAGTGCTACGCTGGCGCCTTGTTCCTGGCGATTGGAAGGTTTTGGATAACGTAGCTGTAAACGGTCGATTTCGGCTAGAGGTGTGCTCAAGTGTGACAATTAAAAGATTTGAGATAATTAATGGATTTGAGTCGCGCGGTTACTGGCAGAAAACCCAACTAGAAGTATTAGAGGTGGAGATCGATTGTCCTGGAATTGTTACAACAATTTTTCGTTGGTAAGCCACAAGAAAGATGGTTTCTTATTTTATATCCATAATAAACGGATTAACGGTTTTATGGGTAATCTGAATTAATATGAGTCAATAATGAAAGAAAAGCGTATTCTTCTGCTTAGTTTTTATTTTAAGCCCGACTTGTCTGCGGGTTCTTTTCGGACAACAGCTTTGGTCGACGAGTTGCTGGCGCGGAATCTGCCGTCGACAAAATTTGACGTTATAACTACGCTCCCGAACAGATATAGTAGCTTTAATCTTGATGCTCAAGATTATGAGACCAATGGGGCGGTAACTATTTATAGGATAAAACTGCCCACACACAGGAGCGGGATGCTGGATCAAGCGAAGGCTTTCGTTTCTTTTGCAAATAATGCATTGAGAGTCGCAAAGGGTTCCCACTATGATCTTGTGTTCGCAACATCATCTCGGCTCATGACGGCTGCTTTGGGGGCTTGGGTCGCAAAACGGGCGCGCGTGCCATTATATTTGGATATCAGAGATATATTCGTTGATACGATCAAAGATGTTTTGTCAAAAAATACTGCATTTTTTCTGAGACCTTTTTTTTCGATAATTGAGTATTTCACATTCAAAAGTGCCGCACATGTGAATTTGGTTTCTCTTGGATTCGAGCCTTATTTTAAAGAGCGGTATCCAAATCTCTCTTTGTCTTATTTTACTAATGGTATTGATGATAGATTCTTGTTGGATAAGAGTTTTATTCAGCATGAAGGTAAACAACGTGGCGGGCCGATTAAGGTACTTTATGCCGGAAATATTGGCGAGGGTCAGGGGTTACACTCGATCATTCCGCAGTTGGCGCAAAATTTTTGTGAGCGAATTAGCTTTAAAATTTTTGGAGATGGAGGACGGAAAGGACAACTTGAACGAGCGCTAATGGAACAGGGTGCAACCAATGTCGAATTGTTGCCGCCAATTCCGAGAGATCAATTGATCAAGGAGTATCTTGCGGCGGATGTGTTGTTCCTGCACCTGAACGATTACGACGCATTCAAAAAGGTATTGCCGTCAAAAATTTTCGAGTACGCTGCACTAGGTAAACCTATTTGGGCGGGGGTGGCCGGGTATGCAGCAGAGTTTTTGTCTTCCGAGGTAAGTAATGTTGCGGTGTTTCCTCCGTGCGATGCGCTTCAGGCGATCAGGGTGTTTGAACAGTTGGATGTTCGTGACACTCCAAGAGAAAAGTTCGTGGAGAAGTTTCAACGCAAAGCAATCATGAGGTTAATGGCTGATGACTTGCTCTCCTTTCTGGAGGCGGAGTGAGCCTCGTGAAAATACTTGTTACTGGTGCGACCGGTTTTGTTGGATCGGCACTTGTTGATCGCTTAAGGAGCGATGGAGTTTTCTCCGTGCGAACCGCCCTGCGAGACGCAGTCGCAATAGGGCAGGGCAGATTTGATACTCCAGTTGTGGTTGGTGACCTTAAACCAGATACTGATTGGAGACATTCTCTTGATGGGATACAAACGGTGGTACATCTCGCAGCCAGAGTGCATGTAATGCGAGAGACGGCCACAGATTCTCTTAGTGAATTTAGGCGAGTCAATGTAGAGGGTACAGTCAATTTGGCTCGCCAAGCCATATCGGCAGGTGTACGGCGGTTTATATTTGTTAGCTCGATCAAGGTGAATGGAGAGTCGACATTAAGGGGTAAACCATTTCATGCTGACGATGCACCGTCGCCGATTGACCCGTATGGCATTTCGAAATACGAGGCTGAGATAGAACTACGGCGGTTGGCGTTGGAGTCTGGCATGGAGGTAGTCATTATTCGTCCGCCACTGGTTTATGGCCCGGGCGTTAAGGCGAATTTTCAAACCATGATTCGCTGGGTGTGGCGCGGTATTCCTTTGCCGCTGGGTGCAGTCACGAGCAACAGGCGTAGTCTGGTTTCGCTGGACAACATCGTCGATTTTATCGTGACTTGCGTTAATCATCCTGCCGCTGCCAACCAGACGTTTCTGGTTTCTGATGGCGAGAGCCTGTCGACCGCAGCATTGTTGCAGCGTATGGGGGAGGCGCTCGGGCGGCCGGCGCGGCTGATTCCGGTGCCGGTTTCTTTGCTGAAGTTGGGGGCAACGATGCTAGGCAAGTCAGGCGTGGCACAGCGCTTGTGCGGTTCGCTAGAGGTCGATATCAGCAAGACACAGGAATTGCTTGGCTGGATACCGCCGATCAGTATCGACGAAGGTTTACGACGGACCGCGGCGCACTGGATTCAGTCGGAGCAAGCGTCGCGCGGTTAAAATATACATTTTTCCTGATTGTTCCTGATGAAGCGCCTGTTTGATCTCATTCTTGGTTTGTGTGCTGCAGTGGTTCTGGCGTTGCCCATTCTGGTCGTTGCCATTCTGGTTCGCGTGACGTCGACGGGGCCTGCCTTGTATTGGTCGGATCGCGTAGGCAAAGGCAATGCGATTTTCAGGATGCCAAAATTTCGTAGCATGCGTGTTGGTACCCCGGCTGTCGCGACGCATTTGCTGCAGGATCCAAGGATCTATCTGACACCGATTGGTTCCTTCCTGCGCAAGTCCAGCCTGGATGAGTTGCCACAACTCTGGAGTATTTTGGTCGGTGATATGAGCTTTGTTGGGCCGCGCCCGGCGTTGTTCAATCAGGATGATTTAATTGCCTTGCGTACCCAATCAGGTGTGCACGAACTGGTACCGGGGTTGACGGGCTGGGCTCAAGTAAATGGACGCGATGAATTGCCGGTTCCGGAGAAAGTGAATCTGGACGTGGAGTATCTTCAGCAACAATCTTTCTGGTTTGATATTCGGATTTTGTGGCTGACCTTCGTCAAGGTGCTGCGGCGCGACGGGGTGTCGCACTGATGAAGCGGCTCGTGATCGTTGGCGCGGGTGGGCACGGTCGCTCGGTGGCCGAGGCGGCCTTAGCCTGCGGTCAATTCGAATTGGCGGGCTTTCTGGATGATTCCTTCCCGAGACTGGATCAAGTCTGGGACTTTCCGGTATTGGGCACAACGGCTGATATTTTCCGTTGTCGAGCATTTGGTGACGTGGCAGTCGTTGCCATTGGCAACAACGATTTACGGGAGGCGCTTTGCGCCCAACTTCTTGTGGCTAGATTTGAACTGGCAACAGTGTGTCATCCCGGAGCCATCGTTTCGCCCAGAGCTTTTATGGGTCCAGGGTGCACGATAATGGCCGGGGCGATTATTGGTACCGAAGCCCAATTGGGGAAGGGGGTCATAGTTAATTGCGGGGCGGTGATCGATCATCATTGCCGAGTCGACGATTTTGGTCATCTGGGGGTGCATGCAGCGATGGCTGGAGGCTCTGTATTAGGGCGAGGTGCTTGGATGCAAGCAGGTTCTGCGCTGGGATACAGAGTAAAGATTGGTGCCATGGTAGTTCTGGCTCCTGGGGAGGTGGTAAGCCAATGCTGAAAGGTTTTTTGTCGTTATCGCGCAGAAAAAAGCAGGCCATTTCGCTAATGGTCGATTTTGTTTTGCTGTTGTTTGCTTTTTGGTCGGCGTTGGTGCTGCGCTTTGAAACCTGGAACCCCGAATTGAATTCCTATGGTTGGCAAATGCTGGCGGCGCCGTTGCTGGCAATTCCCATATTCATCCGCCTCGGTTTGTATCGTGCAGTCATCCGCTTCATGGAGGACCGCGTGGTTTTTGTGGTTGCCGGCGGGGTCACCTTGTCGGTTGTCCTGTTGGCGGCTGGTGTTGCCCTGACACATACGCCGGGTTTGTCGCGCGGTGTCTTGGCAATTTATTGGCTGCTAGCGATTCTGTATGTAGGCGCCACAAGATTTATCGTGCGCAGCTATTTCCTGCGCGCCGAGCGTGGCCAGGATTCGCGCATACGAATCGCCATCTACGGCGCTGGTCGCGCGGGTACGCAGCTAGCCTATGCCTTGCGTGCCGGGAGGGAATATCTGCCGGTAGCCTTTTTCGACGATAACCCGGCGCTACAGAGGAGTGAACTGGCGGGTTTGCGGGTGTATTCGCCCGATCAACTCGCGTCGGTGCTTGCGGCCAAGGAGGTCGACGAGTTGTTGCTGGCGATCCCGTCGGCCAACCGGGCGCGCCGGGCGGAGATCATCGATCGCTTGGAGGGCCTGCATTGCAAGGTCAAGCTGGTGCCCGGCATGGCGGATGTGGTGAGCGGGAATGTTACGGTCGACGCCATCAGAGAGGTCGAAATCGAGGACCTGCTCGGGCGCGAACCGGTCGCGCCGGATAACGCCTTGCTGGCACGCTGCATTACCGGGAAGGTGGTGCTGGTTTCCGGTGCGGGAGGGTCGATCGGTTCCGAACTCTGTCGTCAGATCATCCGGCTTCAGCCAAGACGGCTGGTGCTTATGGAGCTATCCGAGTTTGCCTTGTATTCGATCGAGCAGGAACTGGCCGGACTGTGTTCGCGTTGCAATCTGCAGGTTGAATTGGTACCGGTGCTGGGGTCGGTGATTCACCAGCATCGCAATGAAATGGTGATGAAGAGTTTCGGGGTGCAGACGGTCTACCACGCCGCGGCGTACAAGCATGTGCCGCTGGTCGAGCACAATCCGATCGAGGGCATCCGCAACAACGCGGTGGGCACGCGGCGCATGGCGGAGGCGGCGCTGGTGGCGGGGGTGGAAACCTTCGTGCTGATCTCCACCGACAAGGCAGTGCGCCCGACCAATGTCATGGGCGCCAGCAAACGGCTTTCCGAGCTGATCCTGCAGGCACTGGCAAGAAAAGGTGGAGTGACGCGCTTCTGCATGGTGCGCTTCGGAAATGTGCTCGGCTCCTCAGGTTCTGTGGTGCCGCTGTTCCGCAAGCAGATCGCGGCGGGCGGGCCGATCACGCTGACCCATGCTGACATCACGCGCTATTTCATGACCATCCCCGAAGCAGCGCAACTGGTCATTCAGGCTGGTTCGATGGGGCAGGGTGGCGAAGTTTATGTGCTGGACATGGGCAAGCCAGTTAAAATCATTGACCTTGCGCGGCGCATGGTGCATCTGAGCGGCCTGGAATTGCGCGATGAAGAACATCCGGAAAGCGATATCGCGATTGAGGTGGTTGGCCTGCGCCCGGGTGAGAAGCTCTATGAGGAGCTACTGATTGGCGACAACGTGGAAGGCACGTCGCATCCGCTGATCATGCGTGCTTACGAGCACGAAGTGCCGTGGGCGGTGCTGACCGAGCGGCTGGCGAATCTGGACGATGCTTGCCAGGCCTTCGATTATGAGAAGGTGCTGGCCCTGCTCGGTGTGCTGGTGCAGGAATACGCGCCGGCCCGGCATGGCGACGGCGAACTGTTGTGGCGCTCCATGGCTACGCCTGTCAAAGGTGACTTACTTGTGCATTGAATCTTTTGAAAACCGGGCAAATGAATCGTCCCGGCTCCAGTAAACACTCCGAAGCCTTAAACTGATGCACCAACAGGAGGCCCCCTTGCCCAAAGCCGATTTGCTTGCCTTGGCGTGCTTGGCCTGCTGATGATATCGACTCCCCTATGATCATGGAATTCATCGACCTCCCCCAACACCTCTCTGCCGCCGGCACGGTTCGCCTGCCGGGATCGAAAAGCATATCCAATCGGGTTCTCCTGCTTGCCGCGCTGGCCGAAGGTGAAACGGAAGTGCGCGACCTGCTGGTTTCCGATGACACGGAGCGCATGCTTGATGCATTACGGACGCTTGGCGTTGGCGTTACATTCTTGGGTAGGGAAAGCTGGCGCATTGGCGGTTGCGGCGGGAAATTCCCGGTGCGTCAGGCTGAGCTCTTCCTCGGCAATGCCGGCACGGCGTTTCGTCCGTTGACCGCGGCGCTGGCGCTCGCTGGTGGCGACTACGTGCTGAAGGGCGTGGCGCGCATGCATGAGCGGCCGATCGGCGATCTGGTCGATGGTCTGCGCCAGTTGGGGGCGGACATTACCTATCTCGGCAACGCGGGTTACCCGCCCCTCCATCTCAAGCCTGGCTCCATTCGTGCCGGTGGCACGGTTCAAGTGCGCGGTGACGTCTCGAGCCAGTTCCTCACCGGCCTGCTGATGGCGCTGCCGCTGACTGGCGAGACGGTTGCGGTCGACGTCGTCGGCGAGCTGATTTCCAGGCCCTACATCGAAATCACGCTGGCGATCATGGCGCGCTTCGGCGTGCGGGTGCAGCGCGAGGGCTGGCAGCGGTTCACGGTACCAGCCGGCAGTCGTTATATTTCGCCGGGGACAATTTATGTCGAGGGCGATGCCTCCTCGGCTTCGTACTTTCTGGCACTCGGGGCGATCGGCGGCGGCCCGTTGCGGGTCGAAGGGGTCGGGCGCGATTCGATTCAGGGTGACGTGAGATTTGCCGAGGCGCTGGCGAAAATGGGCGCAGAAATCGCCATGGGGCCGAACTGGATGGAGGCGCGGTCGCCGGAAGGCGGCCTGGTCGCGGTCGACCTCGATTGCAACCATATTCCCGATGCCGCGATGACGCTGGCGACGACTGCGCTTTTTGCCAAGGGTACGACGACGCTACGCAACATAGCATCCTGGCGGGTCAAGGAAACCGACCGCATCGCGGCGATGGCGACCGAGTTGCGCAAACTCGGTGCTGAGGTCGAGGAGGGCGCCGATTTCATCCGCGTTACGCCGGCCAGCCTGAAGCCGGCGGCCATCGATACCTACGACGACCACCGCATGGCGATGTGTTTCTCGCTGGCTGCTTTCGGCACGCCCTTGCGCATCAACGACCCGAAGTGCGTGGCCAAGACCTTCCCGGATTATTTCGAGCGTTTTGCCGCGGTGACCACGGTGGCGCCGGTGATTGCCATCGACGGGCCGTCCGCTTCCGGCAAGGGCACGGTCGCCGCGCGCGTGGCGATGGCGTTGGGCTTCACCTATCTCGATTCCGGGGCGCTTTACCGGTTGTCCGCGCTGGCTGCGCAACGCGCGGGTGTCGATTGGTCCGATGAAGCGGGTGTCGCGGCGATTGCCGCCGGGCTTGATGTCGAGTTTTCGGAAACCGATATTCGCTTGGGTGGTCAGGCGGTCGGCGATGCCATCCGCAGCGAGGGGATCTCCGCCGGCGCCTCGCAAGTGGCGGCCTTGCCGGCCGTTCGCGAGGCGCTATTGTTCCGCCAGCGCGCCTTCAACACAGCGCCGGGACTGGTCGGCGACGGGCGCGACATGGGATCGGTGGTTTTTCCCCATGCGCCGCTCAAGGTCTTTCTGACCGCGAGCGCCGAGGCGAGGGCGGAACGTCGTTATAAGCAGTTGATCGAAAAAGGTTTCTCTGCTAATCTCCCGGACCTTCTGCTCGACTTGCGCCAACGGGACGAACGCGATTCGCAACGTAGCGTGGCGCCGCTCAGGCAGGAAGCGGATGCGAAACTGCTCGATACTACGCACCTCACCATCGAACAGACGGTGACTCAGGTGCTGGAATGGAGTAGGGAAGCATTGCAGTAAGGCGTTGCCGGCCCGGCCAGCGATGTTTTTTCAACCCTAACCCGCTGTGGATTTCACCATCTGCGGCATGAAAGTTCTCTCCGTCAATGGAATCTTTTGCTCAACTGTTTGAAGAATCCCTGGCTCGCCAGGAAATGCGTCAAGGCGAAGTCATCACTGCAGAAGTGATGCTCATCGATCGCAACTTCGTTGTGGTCAATGCCGGCCTGAAATCGGAATCCTATGTTCCGCTCGAAGAATTCCTGAATGATCAGGGCGAACTCGAAGTCAACGTGGGCGATTTTGTCCAGGTAGCCATCGAGATGCTGGAAGATGGCTTCGGCGCCACGCGCCTGTCGCGCGATCGCGCCAAGCGCATCGCCGCCTGGAACTTCCTGGAGCAGGCCCTGAACGACAACTCCCTGGTCACCGGTACCATCACCGGCAAGGTCAAGGGCGGGCTCACCGTCATGTCCAACGGCGTCCGTGCCTTCCTGCCGGGTTCGCTGGTCGACATGCGTCCGGTCAAGGACACCACGCCGTATGAAGGCAAGACCATGGAGTTCAAGGTCATCAAGCTTGACCGCAAGCGCAACAACGTCGTGATGTCTCGTCGTGCCGTGCTCGAAGCCACCGCTGACAAGGATCGCGAAAAGCTTATCGAAAACCTCCAGGAAGGGACCGTCGTCAAGGGTATCGTCAAGAACATCACAGATTACGGCGCATTCGTAGACCTCGGCGGCATCGATGGCCTGCTGCACATTACCGACCTGGCCTGGCGCCGTGTCCGTCACCCGAGTGAAGTGCTCAATGTGGGCGACGAAGTCACCGCCAAGATCCTCAAGTTCGACGCCGAGAAGAATCGCGTCTCCCTGGGCATGAAGCAACTGGGCGACGATCCGTGGGTTGGTATTGCCCGCCGTTACCCGGCCGGTACCCGCCTGTTCGGCAAGGTCACCAATCTGACCGATTATGGCTCATTCGTCGAAATCGAGCAGGGTATCGAAGGCTTGGTGCACGTCTCCGAAATGGACTGGACCAACAAGAACGTCCATCCGTCCAAGGTCGTTTCGCTGGGTGACGAAGTCGAGGTCATGATCCTCGAAATCGACGAGGATCGTCGTCGTATCTCCCTCGGCATGAAGCAGTGCAAGCCGAACCCATGGGATGACTTCGCGATGAACCACAAGAAGGGCGACAAGGTCCGTGGTGCGATCAAGTCGATCACCGACTTTGGCATCTTCATCGGCTTGCCCGGTGGTATCGACGGCCTGGTGCACCTGTCCGACCTGTCGTGGAGCGCGACCGGCGAGGAAGCTATCCGCAACTTCAAGAAGGGTGACGAAGTCGAGGCCCTGGTGCTCGGCATCGATGTCGAGAAGGAGCGCATTTCCCTTGGTGTCAAGCAAATGGATGGCGATCCGTACACCAACTTCATCGCTACCCACGAGAAGAACAGCATCGTTCGCGCCACCGTCAAGTCGGTGGATGCCCGTGGTGCCGTGCTGACCCTGGATGGCGAGAACGAAGGTTACCTGCGTGCTTCCGAGTTCTCGCGTGATCGTATCGAAGATCTGTCGCAGCACCTCAAGGTGGGTGACGAGGTCGAAGCGATGATCATCAACGTCGATCGCAAGACCCGTGGCATCAACCTGTCGATCAAGGCCAAGGACAATGCCGAACAGCACGAAGCGATGCAGAAGCTTTCATCCGAATCTGCCGCTGCGGCTTCCGGTACGACCAACCTCGGTGCCCTGCTCAAGGCCAAGCTCAACCAGCAAGGCTGATAAGGCAACAGCATGACCAAGTCCGAGCTCATCGCCCGGCTGGCGGAACGGTTTCCCCAGCTGGTGGCGAAAGATGCTGATTTCGCGGTCAAGATGATCCTCGATGCGATGTCCGACGCCCTGGTGCGCGGACATCGCATCGAGATCCGCGGCTTCGGCAGCTTTGCGCTCAATTACCGGCCGCCGCGCACTGGCCGCAACCCGAAATCGGGTGAGAAGGTCAGCGTGCCCTCCAAGTGGGTTCCCCACTTCAAGGCGGGCAAGGAACTGCGCGAACGGGTCGATCAGTCGATCTGACGCCGGCTTGGGAGCATTGTGGTAGATTCGGGGCAGTGGATTTCACTGCCCCTTTTTATTTATGTCACCGGCCTCGCCGATGGCGGTATCCCCCGCGGATTCTGAAGTCATGACAGCATTGACCTGGGCCATACGGCTCATTATTTTCTCGTTCCTGCTGGTGTTTGCGTTGCGCAATACCCAGCTGACAACGCTACATTTCATTCTCGATTACGCTCTCGAGGCCCCGCTGGTCATCGTTCTGCTGGCATTTTTCGCTGGTGGCGCCGTGCTTGGTGTGTTGTCGTTGCTTGGCGTGCTTTTCCGCCAGCGCCGCGAAATCGCGCGCCTCAAGCGGGAAGCCGCGAAACCGCAAGAGTTGCCGATACCTGAACTGCCGCCGCTGGTATGACCGAACTGTTCGA